>ENA-OWLR01000206-OWLR01000206.1-metagenome-genome-assembly--contig:-NODE-206-length-18189-cov-7.639903_pt1 | contig 18189 bp, 16 predicted proteins | sample MGYA00245352_ERZ651110 | MGnify/ENA primary metagenome ERZ651110 (study PRJEB26857, sample SAMEA4031765) | metagenome | biome: human; feature: oral; material: saliva | place: Philippines | collected 2014... | reverse complement strand
TATGATCGAAGATTTCTTCGTCTCTGTTCTCCTGCCCACTCCCAGTAACCATCAATACGACAGGGGTCTGTCCTTTCTTATACCCAACAGGGTATGAGAGTGTTCCTACAAGTGTTGCGCCATCTGCTACGTTCTTAAAAGCCACTTCTTCTGTCTTATATGGATATGGAGCAACAGGGTTCTGCGGGCGGTTTAGTTTCTCTTCTCCTCGTTTCAAGATTAACGGAAAGGATAGACCTTGGGTAAAAGTACCGACTATCTCATCTCCTTTCAATTTTCCTTGAAAACTGAGAGCTAAACTTGCAAGGCTTACACTGATAGAATCAGACGAGCAGTAGTCTGTTTCTACCGCTATTCCCTTTGCCCCTTGATCAGGACTATCGAGTATACATTCAACCTCTCCTTGTGCATTGTAGTTCACATGAAATACAATAGTCAATGATTGTGGACCAAGGTTCAGCTTACCCATCCAATCTCCTTCTATGGGTTTCTGTGCAAAAACTCCAGCCCACGAAAGCAATAAACAAAAGCTTAAAATAATCTTTTTCATTACTATTAAAATTAAAGAACAAAGCATTATAAGAGAATTATGCGACTAAGAAAACAACGTTTTCAAGCCTCTCTCTTTCATCATTCCCCACCTTCTTAGGTGCAGAACAATAGTAAGTAGCGTTTATACAGGACAAAGATAATAAAAAAACTTATAAGTCAACTCCTTTGAGAAAAAATATATCATACGCAAGTTCAGGTTAAATTTAACGTGAGTTCATGACAAAGTTATACATTGATCGATGCCGTGGGGATACGATGTTCACTTTATTCCTTTAGTAGTTCATTCATGTACTCAATGATATATGTACCGAAATGAGAAAATACAAGTGTGGTCATGATTTCACCCTCCCTAAGTCATCCCTTACGATTCCTGTGACGTTTCTCATTCCCATTATAAGAAGATAAAAATAGTTTTTCCCAGTTCAACATTTAAATTCTTGTCAGACTCACCAACAATACAGATAAATTCTATAACTCTGTCTTTGGTATTACATGTTCTATAGTTACTCTAAACCCTAACATAGTTTTTGTTTTTAGTTGCTGTCACTTTTAACATTTCACATAAGCACTTCGTTACCAATACGTTGTGATGTGGGAAATTGTGACGGGAGTGACAGGAAAATTGAAAAGCAGTCATTTTTATGATGGTCTTACAACTATGCAGAAGGTACGATACTAGTTTGTTATGAAAAGAAAAGGGACATTAGAAGTGTTGTAATAAAGATTCATAAATAGAAAATAGCAGGTGGTCTTTAGTAAAGTAAAAGACGCCCTTTTGCATTGTAAAAGATGCTCTTTTGAGGTGTAAAAGACGCCCTTTTGAAGTGTAAAAGGTGCTCTTTTAGAATCCTATTCATAAATACCTGAACATCTTTATGTTACAAGGTTACAGAAAACCGAGTTCTGCTTATTTCTCTCATTATAATGCTCTTCTTTTTGTAAGCATATTTCTTCAACCGTGATTTCCACTTCCTTACCGTTCTTACCTTAACTTATCGTCCGCACATATAACAAACGATCAATCCAATTGGACTACAAAGCGTTTAATACGAGTTACATATCCAGTCGAAGATAGTCCAAAGTTCTTAAATAATAAGGTACACAAAGTTCCAAAGAAGACCGAAATAAACGCACTATCACGAATGTGCCAATGGCACAGAGAGCGACAGAGGTGAAGCGTACAGAGTCTTGATAACTTTTGGGATAAATCTTATGCATATAAATTTCTAATAAAATTAGCAAATAACCTCCGTTACTTCATGCGCCAATAATACTTCCATACCCACCATTACAATGTTCTTAATAATCCCACTCTCTATGTAACATCTCGTCAAAGTTCTAAACTTAGGAGACACACTTATAATTCCAAATTTCTGAAGGCTCTTTTAAACAATCAAGATAGGGATGCAACATTTAGGGTTAGGCATGTCACTTTGGGAATAATACAGTTGTTCTTGGAACATCTCTAAATAAACATCCACGTCGCTATCGACAGAAACTAAAGACAAAGCAAACAAAACTTTTTTAACAGAATATTTGGTACTTTTAAACAAAATTAGTAGCTTTGCAACGACAAGTAATTATTAACTTGTCCAAACATATTGGAATTGGGCATAAGACTCCATACTATGTATAGTAAACGGTCTACTGCTCAGAAAGGACGTTTTACAGACGTTATCTTTTGGTCCTCAAACTTCGCAAATTTGACCAAAACCCAAAAGAGATACGGCAACGGAAACGTTCACGTTAGTTGTATTATTTCTATGTCCACTTATGACATTGACTATAATATTGCATTGACGTGGGCCTCTAGCGTTGCCTATCCTTTGGGTTAGGCAATGCGAAGGCCTGAGGACTGGGATAGGTAAGTGAAGACTCCCACGTCTTTTTTTGTTCACCTAAATTTTGGACCTTGCTGCAGGAGAGAGGCATAAGAATATTTCACTTCCGTATTCTCGTGTCCTTTAAACAATCTGCCTATACTTGGGAGTGGTAAGGCTTATAAAATTAAAATCTATGAAACGAATTCTATTTTTCATTGTGATGACTCTGTGTACTATGACTACATTTGCACAAGAAACAAAAGAACAAATCCAGAAAAGCGAAGAACGCGCCAAGAATCTACAGACCTTACTAGACAAGTATTCTGACACAAAATGTGGTGACGAAACCATTGACGGCTTCGGTAATTCCGTTCGCGATGCAGCGGTATTGGCAATTGCAAACAGTGTGAAGCTAGAGGGTCTTTATTATCGCCAGATTGGGCAGACAAAGGATGGAGTAACAGACGTTACTATCGTAAAGCCAAAATTGGAAGATTGGACAGAGCTACTGACAACGGTTACAGGTGAAGCTGCATCTATTAAAAATGCTGTAGATAATGCAAAAGCTGCAGGTGAGCAGATGAAGCAAATAGCAGAAAACGCAAAGAACAACAAGAATCCAATGAAAATGGCCAAACTCGCAAAGATGGCTAAGGGAGCTGGTGTTGTTATGGAATTTGGCAATGCAGCAACCCCTATTCTTTTAGAAGAAAGTGCTGAGCAAGTAAAAGCCGTTCAGAAAATCATAGAAACGATAAAGTCTGGTAAGAATTTATAATGAGGTGTTTTATACTCTCAGTCATCTTTCTGTTCGTGTATGGCACAAGTTGTCATGCACAGGCAGAAAGCAGACCTATCGTTGGTGTAGCGGAGTTTACTTGCGACGAAGAAAGTCCTTATACGAGGTTAGTAACCGAAAAGGTCGTGGAAATGCTAACCAACACTCATCGATTTACTGTTGTTGACAGGACCAGTCGTGATAAAGTAGAAGAAGAACTTGAGCTACAGAAAAGTGAAGCTTTTTTGGATAGTAAGAATCTTGTACAGCAAGACGCAGCACTTGGTGCTAGCATGCTAGTAACAGGGCATATTGTTAAGATACCTGTTTATCGCGTTCTTAATGGTGATGGAACTATAAGAGGTTACAAAGCAAGTGTTGCCTTTCAGTTGAAAGTTGTAGAAGTGTCTACTGGTATTAGCAATGAGGCGCAGAGTTTTCAAGGAAAAACTAGCAAAGAAATGCTTTCTCCAGAAAGTGCTGTCACTGCTGCAATGCAATCAATTAAAGATGACATTTATGAGTATTTCCGAATCAACTTCCCCCTCACAGCAAAGATTGTTAAGGTTCTATACAAGAAGACGCTTGTCATAAATGCTGGTAAAGAGACTGGCGTGAAAGTTGGGGATAAATTCATGGTCCAAATAATAGAACTACTTGACGGCAAACCATACCCGTCCGATATAGGAACGATAACTGTAAAGAAACAATCTGGAGCCTCTTTCTCCGAATGTGACGCTACATCCAAAATAATATCAGCAATCAACTCTGCACAGCAAGGTGCGGTTATTCAATGTAGTTTAATCATAAAGAAGTAGCTATGGAAAAAAGACTTATACTCTTACTGACTATCTTGTCTCTCTGTCTTCCATATACGTATGCGCAAGAATTGACATCAAAAGTAGAGAACATCGCAACCGCAAAACCAAAAATAATGGTAATTCCCTACACACATCAAGGGGAAGATATACGCATGGTGCTGGAAAGTGATGTCAACAAACGCATTGCTCTAACGAAGATAAAAGAGGCATTTGACCTGCGAGGATATACAACCGTTGATTTCTTCGGACGCGTGAAGGCTCTGTCTAAAGCTAACGCATTAGGAAGCAATCAACAACAAGACGCAAAGTCGCTTATCATACAACAATCTGGAGCTGATATATACGTTGAAGCTGAAATCAGTATTCTCGACTCGCCAACGGGCAATTCCGTAAAGATTATCATGTCGGGATATGATATTTCAACAGGAAACTCACTAGCAAATGCCGTGTGCGAAAGTGGAAAATTTTATACTGATGATTACGGTAAACTGGCTTCAAGGGCAACTGAGACGGGTATCAATGGTTTTCTTAACGCTATGCAGAGCAAACTTATGGATATGGCAGAGAACGGACAATCAATCAGTCTTACAATCGGATTTGCTCAGAACTCTATGCTGTCCATGTCTACAGAAGTAGGGGATGAAAGACTTCCATTATCTGATGATATTGAAATGTTCGTTGCAGGAAATAGTTATAAGGAAAATTATCACATACAGGGAACAAGCGACAAGCAAATGATTTTTGATGACATACGTATCCCACTCACGGACGTCGAAGGCAGAACTTTTAACGCTAATAAGTTCGGATTAAAACTCCTACAATACTTCCGCTCAAGGAATATTAAGATTGAAAGATCCATTAGCAACAACATGATTGTAATCACTATAAAATAAAACTCCATGAATATCCGTAAATTATATGTCATCACAGCACTATTTATTGCCGTTATTAGCAGTGCTCATGCGCAAGGAATCGAGATTGGTTTTGTCATACCAACAAATCAAGATGAAATAAGCGTGAATACGGCAAGGATACTTCGCAGTAGAATACTTCCTGCATTTACAGCAGAAGGTATCGAGACATCAGAAGTTAGTTCCATCGCCATTAAGCCCGAGCTTAGTTTCACAAACTACCAAGAGGCCGAAGGAGGAATGAGGAATATTCATACCTCAGAAGTACAAATAAACCTTATCTGTCAGAATCTGATTACAGGAACAGTGTTTGCCAGTCGAACATTCAGCCTACAAGGGCAGGGTTACTCCGCTGATGATCTCGTTAAAAGTGCGTTCTCACAAATAAAGCTGGACGACGAGAATGTAAGATTATTCCTACATACGGCAAAGAGGCAGATATTAAGTTACTATTCAAGGAATCTGCGAGCAGTACTTGATAGGGCACACACCTATGCCCAGCTTCACCAGTACGAAGAAGCGTTATCTCTGCTCTTCTCTTGTCCATCCACATTAGCCAATTACAATAGTGTAAATACTGCTATCAGCAATATCTACAAACAATACCAAAGAAATGAGTGTGGCAACCTTTTACTACAAGCACAAACTGAATATTCTAATGGCAATTACGAAGCGTGCGCTGAAATGCTCAAACAAATAGATACAACAAGTCCCTGTGCAACAGAGGCAAAGACTTTATGTCAGCGCATTAAGCAATCGCGAGATACAGAAGCGAAACAAATTATTGCATTAATCGAGAATCAGGCAAAAAGGGAAGCAGACTTAGAGAAACAAAGAATAAAAGCGGCTAGAGATATTGCTGTTGCATATTATAAACAACACACTAACTTCGTTCTAATATTCTAATCTATTGGTGTCCGATAAAACTTTTTGGGTTATCTGTGTTAGATAAAATAGACTTAAGCCTATGATTTCATTAATTTATCTGGTTATTATAGGGATTTCCATGTCGATATAGGCACATTTTATAATGCTTACGGTTTGAAACTGAAAACCAATCCCCTGGATGAGTAAAACGGCTGCAATACCGATGGATAAGGAGATACAGAGTTTTCTGTTTATTTTTACCGGACAGCAATAATAAAATATAAAACAACTTTTCCAAAGCAATGAAGAAACAGCGATGATGAATAATCGTTGATACGGATTCGCTAACAGTCTATATTGGCGAATCTATATATAATAGTGAAGTCTGCTAATTGTGATTGATGCTACAAATAGCAGACTTTGACTATATTATGGTTGTCTCCAAAGTGGTTCGTTTTCCCATTCTTGTGGGAAGCCAAGTGCATTCAAATCTATCTCAGGATAATTCGCAAAAAGCGTCTTTATCTTTTGGAACAAATCATTGTTTGGAGAGATGATATCCAAGAAATACTTGATGATACATATATTATAGTATACACGAAGTGAATCCGTTTGAAGTGTAATCCATGGATGGGTTATCTTTTTAGGGGACATTGGACGGATTGTATTTTGCTTGTTCCACATACGTGAGTGGTGGCAACATGTATTTCTTGTCAGAGTTACAATGGTCAACCAAGATTCGAAAGGTGCTATTTGTAGTCCAAATGATTGGGAGATTTTTTTCTTGATTTTCTTGTCCTTGATGTTGTTGTATATGTTTGTGATGATTCCAAATGGAAGTACCTCTGAAACAATCCATGCTGGTGGGTATGGGTCTGAATATGTTTTCTTAAAATGGATGATGAAGTCCTCTTTTGATTTGTAAAGCTCCTGATTTATTAAGTTCATTGTTTTATGAAACTTAGCCGAGTTGACAAAGTTTGCAGAATCTGTCATCCAGAAAGGATTCCCTGTAATAGAACTGCCTATGTTGACAATTGCACTGCGAACAGCAACTTCTATCTTTTCAAGTTCGTTGAATAGCAAAAGACGTAACTTCTTGTCAAACCGATATAGCATCATTACTTTGCTAAATGTTGCACCTCGTTTGTACAAATGATGTTCTTTTGGTATTTCAAGCAATGGGTACATATAAGCAGACAGACGATAATAACCGATATGCTCTAAGTAGTGCTCTGCCTTCAAAGTATCGGGAATATAAAGACCTCTTAATTGTAGTAAAGAAACAAGGTCGTGGGGTGATGTATAGCTTTTGCCGAAAGGTATTGTGTTTGTCATATAATATTAAAAACGACCCGCACATTTGAGCATCGTTGAGAGGCTTGGCGGGTTCTAGCATCGCAAATGTACAAATATTATTTGGATAATACAAGCTTTTAGGAAAAAAGATGTTAGGAAACAACACAAAAATAAGAATTTTTGAAACATTGTGGTCTAATGACTGATTTGGGTTTATCATTTTTTAGTTCCGCTATTAAACTGACAAGACATTATACTCGATGGCAAATTCGTTATTTTAAACTTGTTGCCTTCGATAATTTCTACGATACCCTTTTCTTCAAGAACCAATAAATAATCTTTTAAGATACTCTGAACATCTCTATTGTTTGTAAAGTCTTCTACAGACCAAATGCTACCCAAATTTCTATAGAAAAACTCCAGTTTGTTTAGAAACTCCTTTTTTATTTTATTTTTCTTCATAAATATCTGTGACTAAATTGAATTATCTCCCCAGTTTTCAAATTAATTAGTCGGTCAATTTTTATTTGGCTATTAGTTATAAATTGTGAACCACGTCCTTCCAATTTTTGACCTTTTATTTCTGGAAAACTTTTAAATAAGATTTCTTTATATTCTGCAGTCATGTATTTACTATTAAGCAAAAATTCTTATCTTCGTATTTATTAAAACTGAATATTCCTCTTTATCAAAGCTGAATTTTCTTTTAAGGCAAAGATAATTAATTTTATTTATATAGCCCGATAATAGTCGTAAAACTGTAATAAGTCCCTATTGTTTCTATGTATCATTCTTGTTTAGTGTTTAGGTTCTGTAAAGAAAATTCGTTAGTTGAAAATTTGTTGATGCTCTTTTGGCTTTGAAAAGACGCCTAATTGACTTGCAAAAGATGCCCTTTTGGGGTCTAACTAACGCCCTTTTGAAGGCTAATTAAGCACCTTTTGAAAAACATCTCAGTAATACGCTGATATCAAATAACTTATGATAGCATAAAAATCACAGGCTTTCTGGCTCTTTACCTGACTTTTATTTATCTATTTTGTAATTATATTTCAAGATAGCAAACATCAAGATTTAAAGTTCAGACATCAATGGTTAACATAAAAAACCTCACACAGAGGAGTGTACTCTGTGTGAGGTTTAATTCAATTCATAATTTTTAATTGATAATTCTGATAACCGATGTGGTAAAGTTCAAAGCTATAAACTCTAATCATAAAGTTCAATGTCCAAACCTCAAATTCAAAGGGACTACGAATTACGCGAATTGCACGAATAAGTAGGCAATAAGCATTCGTGTCATTAGTGCCATTCGTAGTTGTTCGAAGTTCAAATCATAAAGTTCAATGTTCAAACCTCAATGTTCAAAGTTCGATGTTCAAAGGATATTGTTTATACCTTTGGTGGAGTCTTACGCTCATGCTCGGTGAGGAAGCCACAGCGGTAAGCATAGAGGAGTTCTTTGAGGGCTTCAATCTGCAGACGGAGTTCTGTACCCTTGTCGGTGTCTTCCACGCGTAGGCGCTGTTGGTTCATCTCAACAATCTGAATGGTTGAAACAATGTCTGTTCCTCGCTTGATAGCATCTTCTGTTGATGTGAAAGGCTCATGCTGTACGAGCTGGAAGCCACGTGAGTGATAGACGAGGGTGTAGCCTGCAATACCCGTTTCCTTGTGGTAGGCTTGTGAGAAACCACCATCAATCACCATCAGTTTGCCATTTGCCTTAATTGGGTTCTCACCTTTAGCGACGTGGACGGGAACGTGACCGTTGATGATGTGGCGGTTAGGAAGTGGCACATCAAACTCGTCTAAAATCATATCGGCAATCTCCTCATTGTCGCGCATACCGAAGTAGTAGCCTTTCTCCTCGTGATGTGTCTCCTTCTCTGCAACGAAGTAGCGTTCGAAGGTAGCCATTTTTGCCTTGTCAAAGAGAGGACTATCAGGTCCACACCATAGGAAGAGGAAGAAGTCGATAGCATCTTGACGCTCTTCTTCTGTCTGCAGTTCGTTATTTGTTTGGAAGGCAGAACGAATCTTCATACCCGTCTGATAGAGTAGTTCCTTACCTTTCAACTTCACGCCCGGTGCTATCTCAACCTCTTTCAGTTTGCCCTCTTTCGTGAGTGGGATAGAAGCATGATAAAGGAGATTGTGGTTGAAGACGTTATACATACAGCCATGACGGAGCAGAGAACGGATATGGCTGCGCAACTTCTCGCTACCAGTAAACGACTGATGCAGACGGTCGATGAGTGCCTGCTCTGCCTCTGTGAGCTGCTCAGGGTTCTTTGGGTCGATGGTTGGGAAGTAGCATGAGCGCATCTTGTATTCCTTGCCATCGACAACAATCGTTCCTTTTTTATAGTCGATTGCTTTAAGCAGACGGCGGTCGTCCATCTTCCAAAGTGGATGACGGCTAATCATCTGTGATTCGAGTTTGAACTGAAGAATACTGATAGCCTTGTGCATCTGCGCTGTCAGTGCCTTGCTCCGCTCGTCGAGTGGATTGTCTTTTGATATCTTTGGCATAAACTCCTCGCATGGGTCATCACCATACACGTCCATCGCAAAGGTAGCCAACTGAATAAGGTTGATGCCATATCCATCCTCAATAGTAGCCATATTGGCATAACGCAGGGCGATGCGAATGACATTACAGATACAAGCATCGTTACCAGCACACGCACCCATCCACAAGATATCATGGTTTCCCCATGTGATATCCCAGTTGTGATAGTTCTTCAAGGTGTCCATAACGATGTGAGCACCCGGTCCACGATCGTACACATCACCTAAGATATGCAGCTGGTCGATGACTAATCGTTGGATAACCTCACAGATAGCAATGATGAAGTCATCAGCTCGTCCAGTAGAGATAATCGTCTTGATGATAGCGCTCACATAGTCGGTCTTGTCTTTGTCGTCTGCATGTTCGTGTAGTAACTCTTGGATGATATAAGAGAAATCATCTGGTAAAGACTTCCGAACCTTTGAGCGTGTATATTTGCTGGATACATCACGGCATACCTCTATCAAGCGGTGTATGGTGATATGATACCAGTCTTTGATGTCTTTTTCTTCTTTCTTAACGAGTTCAAGTTTCTGTTCTGGATAATAAATCAGAGTACAAAGTTCTTGCTTTTCTATGTTTCTTAGTCTTTCACCAAAGAGCTCATTAACCTTTCTCTTAATGTTACCAGAGGCATTTTTAAGCACGTGTTGGAACGCTTGATACTCGCCATGAATGTCGGCAAGGAAGTGTTCAGTACCCTTTGGGAGGTGTGCGATAGCCTCAAGGTTGATAATCTCAGTTGCAGCGTCAGCAATATTTGGGAACGACTTTGCTAATAGTCGTAAGTAGCGTTCATCCTTTTTTAAATCGTATTTCTTCTGTGTCATGCGTTAATGTCTTTGTACGAAATTATTTCTTTTGATGCCCTTTGTTTTCCTGTCATCACGTGGAGGGACAGGCATGAATCCCTCTTTAAGAAGCACCTTCTCGGCAAGGAGCTGTATCATACGACATGAATAGCGATAGAGACGAAGGTGGCGGAGTGCGTCTGCAAGTCGGTCTTCGTCATAGTCATTATACTTTATAACTGTGTATAAATTAGCCAACAGACGTAGGGAAAGTTTCTTCTTTCGCTCTATCTGTCGTGTGTTTGCAATGATGGTTGCTATCTTCTTGATGATAGCATCTTCCTCATTGGAGTAGTCACTGAGTCGCTGTCGCGTCATGGGCTGGTTTCCTATCAGCTTATCTGTGTCAACCGAGGTTGTTTCCTTTGGTGACAAGAGTGGGAATCGCTGTATGGCTGCAGTGTCGATAGTGGGTGCATTGAGTTGTAGACGGCTGATACAGTTGTCTACAATCTCTCTTATTCCCTCGTCATCAGCATAGAGGAAGATTCTTCGCCATTGTTCTGGATTCAGACTTCGGAGGTTCAGAAGTTGGTCGCTGGGCAAGAGATTGTGGGTTGTCTCTTGTGCTAAACCAACGTGTAACAGACTTGGAATTGCATCTTTCTCCATTGCTGTCATGGCGAATTGATAGCGTGTGTCAAGTACTTTACGATAGAAAGAAATCGTTTGCAGCGCCATGTCGTCGTCGCTCAACGAACTATTAAGAACGCTGTCTTGTACGATATCAATGCGTTTGGTCCATCCTAACTTTAGAATGTCTTGCCTTTCTTGCTCATTACTCACAAGGAGCGCATCCACTCCTCTCACCATCTTCGCTTGATAGAGCAGTGTCTTCACCTTCTTAGTAGACTTCTGCTCGGTCGTTCTTGCTCTCTCATTGAGTTCCCAATGCGGTGAGAACACTACTGCACACTGCTTCTTAGCAGCCCAATTAGCGTGTGTGGCAGCTTGATATTCCCAGCAGGTATGAATATGAACGATGTCTGGTTGGAAGTCAGCAAGGAGCTTTTTGAAATCCCCTTGTTGTGTAATCGTCTTGACATCAGCATATTCTTTCTGTGCTGTGGTGAGTCGTAGAAGGTAATCAGAAAGCAGATTGCCTGCCTTTATACTGTCTATGTAATGGATGATGCGCATTTATAGTTTGTGAGATATGAAGTCATACTTGTCTGCACGATGGTATTTCAACTTATAACCAAGGTGCTTCCATGCGATAGCAATTTCGTATGGGATAATCTTCCATGCTGGAATCTCTATATCGAAACGTCTCAGTGCTTTCTTTCCAATAACTAAGCGTAGAATGATAGAGATGATTAGGGATAATCCTGCAGCAACAGAAATGGTCCACATACCCAATAGGAGAGAGACTGCAAGTGCAATACACTGCAAGAAGTAATTACCATGTAGTGCCGTTTGGTCGACATACGGGAGGAAACGATGCTGTGATGTACGTTTCAAGTGTTGGCGATTCTCCATATAGAAAAGGTGTGTGCCGAGCCAAACCTTCTCTGTTGGAGCCTCTTCTATGAGTGTTCCCTCAAACGAATTTTCAAACACAAGGTTGTTACCACTTGCATATTTGTTTACCATGAAGTCGTATTCTCCACGTATATATTTGAGGTTTCCGCGGAATCCTTCCTCACTTAAGAAACGACTTTTGCGGAAAGCTAAAGCATTAAACGGACACGCATAAGACTTATTATGCTGATATTCACGCATAAAATAGCGTGCCAAATAATGTCTTTCGAAGTGTCGATAAGCAGGCGTTTCGTCCTCATAACGAGTGTAGCCTACCACGAGATCTTTCCCTTCTTTACAGTTTCTGGCTATAGCTTGCAGCCAATTGTCACCCGTTGGATAGCAACAGATGTCTGCCATTATCACCCAATCGTACTTCGCTGCCTTAACACCAAGCGTAATAGCAAGCTTCTTCTTGCTCATATAACGTGATGATTCAGGGATGAAGGTGGTGTATAGATGTGAGTTAGATGCAAAGCGTTTCAATACATCACTCGTCTCATGATCATTCTGTGGTGCCACAACAATCACCTGAAAGTCTGCTGGATAGTCCTGATTCAGATAGAGTGGGAGGTTCTTTGCAAGCTCCTGTGCATTGTCATGGGGCGTGAAGATAATCGAGATAGGAGGTAAAGTAGGGAGTTGCTCTTCAGTGACACTTAGCTCCGTTATTGCTTCCTTCTCCTCCTCTACAGGCTCATCTTCATTACTTATTTCTTCACTTTCGGCTGTGGAAGTTGGCAGACCATACTCTGCAATCCTTACTTTTCGGAAGAAAGGATTGAGAAAAGAAGTCAGCAATGCTACTAAAAGCAACACTACTGAGATGATGATGGTCGTATTATCAAAAGTGAACATTTATTCGTTTCGTTATGGATTATAGTTCGTCTGAGGTATAGCCTACAGGCAGTTTCCTACAGTTATATTGCGAAGCCATGATTTCTCCGTATGCTCCGGCAGAACGCATCGCAATCAAGTCGCCTCGATGAACGGTGTTAAGTTCGATTCCTTTTGCAAAGACATCACTCGATTCGCAAATCGGTCCTACCACATCATAAGCGTGTAAAGCACCATCGCTCGATAGATTTTCTATCTTATGGCTTGCCTGATAGAGAGCAGGACGAATCAAGTCGGTCATTCCTGCATCGACAATCGCAAACTGTTTTGCCATTCCTTGCTTCACATAAAGGGTGCGAGTGATGAGACTTCCCATCTGTCCTACTACTGCACGACCCAATTCAAAGTGGAGTTTCTGTCCTTCTTTTAGTTTCAGATAGCGTGCGAAGGTATAGAAATAAGACTTGAAATCAGGGATTGGATGGTTGTCAGGATTGTCGTAATCGATACCCAATCCACCACCAACATTGATATTCTTAATCTTTATATTCTCCTGCTCTAAACCGTCTTGTATCTCGTTGATACGGCTGCAGAGGTGACGGAAATCAGTCATTTCGAGCAGCTGTGAACCGATGTGGAAGTGCAAACCGATAAAGTGAATGTTCGGCATCCTGCTTGCTTCAAGGATGGTAGGTAGCATGTCTTGCATGGCAATACCAAACTTATTCTCAGCTAATCCGGTGGTAATCTTCTCGTGTGTATGTGCTCCCACGTCAGGGTTGATACGGAAACATACGTTTGCCGTCTTACCCTTTTTCGCTGCCAACTCATTGATAACCTCTAACTCAGCCACACTCTCTACGTTAAAACAGAAGATATCATGGTCTAATCCGAGGTTGATTTCCCAGTCTGACTTACCCACACCTGCATAGACAATCTTGTCTGCTGGGAAGCCACAGTCTAAGCAACGCTGTATCTCACCACCACTCACACAGTCAGCTCCCATACCTGTCTGCTGGATAACCTTCAGCACCTTAGCGTTCGCATTGGCTTTAATCGCATAGTGGACGATGAAGTTTTCATACTTTTTCAACTCTTTATTAATCGCCTGTAGTGTCTCTCTCAAGAGGTCACAGTCATAATAATAAAACGGAGTTTCAATCTTCTTGAACTTATCTATAGGGAATTTCTGTACCATGTGTTTTGTTTCCTGAAGTGGTGTTTATCTGAGTTGTAGAGGAAATCTACGCCCTCGCATGTCCAATTGTCTGCTCCCAGTGATGACCAGGCGAGGGCGTTTGTGCCTACAATAAATACTTATTGTTAATTTATCAGTTCTTTCTTTAGTTAAAGAGGACGGTTGACAATGACTGTAAGGCACGCTTCTTATCCTCCTCGCGAATCAAGAAAGAAATGTTAAAGTTGCTTCCGCCATAGCTAATCATACGTACAGGGATATCCTTCATTGCGTCAGTTGCCAATGTCTCAAAGCCAACATTACTCCAATCAAGGTCGCCAACAACGCAGACAATACACATCTCTGTGTCAACGGTTACGGTGCCATACTTCTTCAACTCATCAACAATCTCAGCCAAATGGCTATTGTTCTCGATGGTCATTGACACACCCACCTCACTGGTAGTAATCATGTCGATAGAAGTCTGATAGCTCTCGAAGATTTCAAATACCTTACGTAAGAAGCCCGATGCACCTAACATACGACTTGACTTAATCTTGATAGCAGTGATATTGTCTTTGGCTGCAACAGCCTTAATCTTTCTTCTCACCAATGTGTTGTCGATGATTGTACCCTCTGCATCTGGGTCCATTGTGTTCTTTAGACGAACAGGAATACCGGCATACTTAGCTGGTTGAACGCAAGTAGGGTGGAGAATCTTCGCACCGAAGTAAGCCAACTCTGATGCTTCTTCGAAGTTCAGCTGGCGTACAGCCTCTGTCTTCTCAACAACACGTGGGTCATTGTTGTGCATTCCGTCGATATCTGTCCATATCTGAATCTCCTCTGCGTTGATAGCAGCACCCACAAGTGAAGCGGTATAGTCAGAACCACCACGCTGCAAGTTGTCTACCTCTCCGTAAGCGTTACGGCAGATGAAGCCCTGTGTGATATAGATCTGATAGCCCTGATTCTCATCCATAATCGCTGTCAGATGCTCTTTGATATACTGTCCGTCAGGCTCTGCATTCTTGTCGGTGCGCATGAAGTCGAGTGCTGAAAGTAATGTTGCTTTGATTCCTTGCTCCTGCAGATAGTTTACAACCATGTTGGTTGAGAGAATCTCACCTTGTGCAACGATGCTCTTTTCCTCAAACGAGGTGAACAAATCCTTTGTGAAGGTGCGCAAGTAGTTGAACTCTTCTGTCAAGAATTGGCGTGTCTTCTGCTTGTATTCCTCAGTAGAGTAAAGTTCCTCAACGTGCTCAAGATATTTCTGTTCGAGGTTGTTGATAAGTTCGTTTGCTCCCTCTGGATTCTTGCGATAGAGGTAATCAGATATTTCTATCAGTGTGTTTGTCGTTCCACTCATTGCGGAGAGCACGATAAATGTAGGTTCTCCTGACTTTGTTATCAAGGACGCTACACCCTTCATACGTTCTGGTGAACCAACGGATGTACCTCCAAATTTCATTACTTTCATCATCTTCAATCTTTCTAAATGTGGATTTATGCTGAGTTCTATGCGCTTAATCGTTTTGTTCTGGCTCGTCAATCGTCTCTACTGGAGCCGTCTCTTCTGCTAATTCGCAAACTTCTTTCTTGTCGGTGAGTTGGTGAAGTTCGCCCTCATGACAACGATAAACCTTACCCGGGAACTGGTCAATGAGGTTGATGTTATGGGTAGACATGATAACCGTTGTGCCTGCTTGGCATGAGTCTTTGAGAATGCTAACAATGTTCGCAGCCGTCTCTGGGTCAAGATTACCCGTAGGCTCATCGGCAATAATAATCTTAGGAGTGTTCAGCAAGGCACGTGCAATGGCGATACGCTGCTGTTCACCGCCAGAGAGTTCACTTGGCATCTTGTTCTTCTTGTCGGTCATACCCACCTGTGCCAACACTTCTTCAATGCGTCGTTCAATCTTCTGTTTGCTGGTCCAACCTGTTGCCTGCAAGACAAACTTGAGGTTCTTTGCTACAGAGCGGTCATGCAAGAGTTGGAAATCTTGGAAGATAATACCCATCTGTTTGCGGAGTGCAGGGATACGACTACGCTTAATGTTAGGCATACTCTCGTCGAGAACAACAGCCTTCTCAGCATCTTCGCTGTCAATATCTAATTCGCCATAGATGGTTTTCAATAGCGAACTCTTGCCCGAACCAACACGGCCGATGAGATAGATAAACTCTCCTGTTTCTGCCTGAAAGTCAACATCTTTCAGAATTAAGCGTTCATCTTGATATATGTTTACCTTCTTGTAGTCTATTAACATGATTATCTCTGTATGATTTATTATTGTCAATTGATACTTATGTCCATTGCCTATTGGCAAGGATTTATTCTGCAAAGATACTAAAAAACACTGTAATAGATGCAGGAAATAAGAGGTTTAACGCATTTACACTTTATTATGATTGTACAAGGACAACTTTCACAAACCAATATGGCTGTGAAAGCTGATAGAACCCCTACTGTTAGAGGCTCTAAATCGCTGAATACTTTCTCATCAGACAATTTTAGGTAACGGTGTTACTTACCTTTGGTTGGTTGGCGATATATGGCTCTCAGCTTATTAGGGAAGTCAACCGACAGGGCTGAATCTTTGAAGTTAATGTAGATGTCTTCGTTGTTTTTTGTCTTGATATGCGTCACATTCGTATCGTCTGAATGTAAGTATAATAGCACATCCTGCCCTTCTTCGGTCTTGAAATGACCCACATTAATTTCGCCAAGTGACATTCCGTTTGTTCTCATCTCTATGTCTGGCACCGTTGCGTTGCCGTCTACTTGTGTAATACTTGCTATCGGTATTTCCTTAGCGTATAACCCTTCAATAAACAACGTGTCATTTCGAATCGTGGTATTGTTATCGGTGGCTGTGATTGGGAGGGTCCCTATGAGAAGAAGCACACCTAATATCACAATGATAGAGAGCATGAGTACGAGTATACTCTTCCTCTTCTTCTCTATCTTGTACAGCTGTAACAGCATGTAAACGATAGCTGCGACTTCTGGAATGAGTATGACGACAAGTTGATAATCTTCCCAATGAAAGGCAAGACAAGCGAAACCACCGACAAGGATGAAGCTACCTGCCAATATTAGTGCTATCTTTATTCTTCTCAATCGTTTAAGCCCTTCCTCGCTTTTAAGTTTTGCTTTCGGTATTCTTGAGCCAAAATTGATAGAAGAATCTGGTCCAATAGTGCTTCCGAGAACAATCAGCGGTAAGCTCATCAGTAGTATTACAATGATGTCTATCATATCTCAACTTATGTTACATTTATTTATGCAATATCAATCAACTTAGTTATCAAGGTTTATAATAGAAACTAAGCATCAGTTCTCTTCCTCTAATGTCTTGATTACTAAAGCTACTTGAAAGCGTATTGTTAATTCCATCGCTATAGGTTGTTAATACCCTTATATGGGTGTTCGTCAATACCCTTGTATGGGTGTTCACTGATACCCTTATATGACTAATATCACGAGGCTTTATATTACCTTTTAATTGGGGTGGTATAAAGGTCTTCATCTATTTTTCTTCCCCTCTCATCAAACAGTGAGTATATCCTCTTTAACTCTGATATAAGCATTTGCTCGAACGTTTCCCATTGGAATAGGGAGGTTGCATCGTCTCTATCACAATAGTGCACGGTGCTTGTTCTTTTATCTATATAAAGATAAGAACCGTCCCAGTCATAACCGCCTATAAAGAAATGGTCGTCTGTGGCATTTCGAGGTCTTTCCCGAATGTTTGCCGTAATAATCGAAAACGGTTGGCGGCTTTCATCAGTGCTTCTTTTATAGTTTCTTCTTAACCCGTCTAAACAAAAGGTTCCAACCAATATGTCTAACCCATTGCTTACATCTAACAAGAATTTTTTATAATCGATGGGAATTTCCATGCCCAATTCTTTCTCCAATGCTTGGACATCGTTCTTACTTAGCGGAGGATACAGGGTGTTTAGCCAAGCCTCGGGGGCTATATGGGGCGCTTTTCCTATAAGGATTGCACCGGTGGATTGGGATTCTTCAATACCCTGGTTCTGAAATCTATAAATTAAATCCCTATATGTTTTATTCATATTCTATTTTTCTATATATGCTATACTATTTAACGTGAGTTCGACGAATTATAAGTGTCTATAAATTTAGTGATTAGCGAAATTT
>ENA-OWLR01000205-OWLR01000205.1-metagenome-genome-assembly--contig:-NODE-205-length-18200-cov-8.636208_pt1 | contig 18200 bp, 13 predicted proteins | sample MGYA00245352_ERZ651110 | MGnify/ENA primary metagenome ERZ651110 (study PRJEB26857, sample SAMEA4031765) | metagenome | biome: human; feature: oral; material: saliva | place: Philippines | collected 2014... | reverse complement strand
AAAGTCAATTTTATAGTCGAATCTGTGAGTTCTCAGTTACCCGTCGTTTGGTAATCAGAGTTAACCTTGTATCTTTGTGCGTGATTGTGGCAGCTGTAGCCATCGAACAGCAGCCTATCACATCCGTAGTTTCAACCCTATGTGCAGGCTACTTAGTTTATCGTATAAACAAATCGGAAAAGAAAGGAGGCAAGGCATGATCTTCTTTGACTATTATTTCAAGTCTTCTTCTACCCCGAAGTACCTTGAGCCTGTTGTTGTGTGTATGGAGCGTCGTTACCAAGCTCTTATGGCTGACGAATCTACACTGAAGAGATTTATTGATGAAGTAAAATCAGAACTGAATTCTATTCCAAGAGCAAAGGGTAGATATGAACTCAAAGCTGATAAAGACCATATCTATATCAATACAACTCATGAATTCACAGAAGCTGTCTTGCGCCTGCAATGCAAAGAGGTGCTTTCTATAGAAGGTTTCAGCGATGATCTCTATAAAAGACTAACTGAAGATATAAAGAAAGGAGGTGAAAAATGATTTTTACTCATAGTTATTTTCAAATTTCATGCCGTCCTAAGTATCTCGACCCTGTATGCAAACTCATGCAGAAGGCTGATCGGACTATTTTCCTTAAAAACAAAGATCTGGAAATGCTTATCACTATTCTCCAGCGTACTCTGGAGCAATGTCGCAGAGATGGTTCTACTGCTTATCTATCGTCTGCACGCTCCGAAACTTCGGGTGTAATACAGTTGTACTCCAAGGAACATGCACAGGACAGCATTGCGCGGATCTATTTCTCCAAAGCCCGAGCAGTAATGCAATGTGATGTTGATGCTGAAGATATCGTTGATGTTAGTGAGAATTTAGTAGAAAAAGGAGGTGTGCAATGAAACGACCCATCGATCAGGCACTCAGTTTCGTCAGCCAGGATACAATTGCTGCCCTTAACGCAATGGTCGCGGACGGCAAATTTCTCATGCATCTCAATATGCTTGAGCAGTTGGAAACAACCATCCTCTCCGATGATACAGGATGCTTCGCTGATCAGTCTGGAGAACCACGTCCTGGTGTCTTCCAGACGCTGCGAACACTCCGCGTTCTCAAGGACGACCTAAGAACTCTCAACGCCCTCTGCCCTGAGAGCTCCTCCGGTATCACAGAATGTTAAACTCTAAATTTTCATAACAATGACAAATAATAATAACCCAGAGCAGCCTATTACAGACATCAGTGTCTATATTGCTGCCTTGCAAACTACCTATCGACCAGCTTCAGCACCAGCCGAGGCTACTCACTTCTTCTCTACAGCCGAGGTTGTGGACGCTATCAAAGAAGTTGATCCTTCCGCAAAAGTCAGTCCAACACAAATTTTCGAAGCCCTCCGACAAGCAGGATTCGACTTTTGCAACCGCCCTGGAGCACACGGTTTAGAATTTAAGTGGATGTTTCGTGAAGTATAATATGTTTTTAGTAATGCTTTTTTAGAAGGCAGCACGTCGGGAGACGTGCTGCCTTCGTTTTTTGTCCTTTTCCCTTCCTATTGCTCGTGTTATCTTTGTAGCATGGTAACAGATCAATTCGTTAAGGATGAGTTTATCTCAGATATCCTCCGTCGTGACATTGGAATCATCTTTCAAACACAGGAGGAGGTAGCTAATCGCTACTTCAAGGAGCGTACTGGTACACTTCGTAAGTTCTTATCTCGCCGTGCGTTCTCGATTCAAAATTCAAATGGACTATTCTCTGTCTACATAGGAGTTCTCTCTTATCTCCGTTTCCTCGATATGCAATATCGTCTACCAAGTGCTGGCTTGAGTTCTAAACGAGCCAAAAAGCAGCGTGCTAAGTATGCTATCTATAATAGAGTCGTCTGGGGAGTCCTGTACAACGAGACCTTCTCTGATATCCAAGCAGGTTTCACAAATGAAGTACGGGAAGCATGGAGAAAGCAAATGGAAGATGCCCTTTCTAATAATATATTACCTAACGAGATTAAATAGTTATGAGCAAAATTAAGGAAGATCATATCGGATTGGTTATCGATGCAAAAACGGACAAGGCACAGCAGGAACTGCGTCAACTTGAACGTGCTACACGTGACCTAAGTAAGGAAATGAAGGCTCGACAGAATGCAATGCTTGACCTCGAAGCAGCAGGGAAAAAGGAGTCAGCAGAGTACAAGCGCTTACAAGCTGAAGTTAAGAATCTTAGTACGCAGATAAAGACTAATGAAGCGAAACAACGTAGTCTTCGCGCTGCAATGGATATTAACGTCATGACGATGTCGCAGCTTAAGAAGCAGGCTCGTGAACTTCAGACTGCACTTAACAACACTTCTAAGGCTGCGAATCCAAAAGAGTATGAGCAATTAGCTTCACAGCTTCGTAGTGTGACTGGTCGAATGTCAGAACTGCGTCGTGATGCCTCTGGGCTGGGCGAATCAATGGGTAAAGAATCGACAGGCATCATGGGTAAGTTCGAGGGCATGTTCTCCTCTATCTCTGGAGGATGGACAAAGCTCGTAGGAGTTGCAACAGCTGCTGTCGCTTCCATATCGGCAGTCGTTGAAGGAGCTAAGTGGTTCTATAATTACAACATGGAAGTTGAAGAAGCGCAGCGTCTAACCCGTGAGTTCTTTAACATACAAGGCGACGAGCTCGTTCATTCGCAAAGTCAGATATCAGCCCTCGCTAAGCAGTTTGGAAAAGATTACAAGGAGGTTCTTGGAACTGTAGAATTGCTTACTAATCAGTTTGGAATCTCTATATCCGAAGCTATTAATGCTATTGAGGACGGCTTGCAGGCTGGTGCTGATCTTAATGGAACATTCCTCAGTCAGATCCAACAATACGGACCTGCCTTCAGTGATGCAGGAGGAGCTGTCAAAGACCTCGTTGCAAGCATCACACAGACACGTTCAGGTATCTTCAACGAGGCTGGTATGGGGTTGATACAAACCGCCACGAATCGTATTCGCACGATGTCGACTGCAACACAGGGCGCACTAAACTCTATCGGTATCTCAAGTAAGCAGCTTGAAGCAGACCTTATCTCAGGAAAGACCTCCATCTTAGAGGCTATTAAGATGATATCAGGTAAAATTAAGGAGCTGCCTGAAAACTCTATGCAGGTGGGCCAAGTCATGAAGGCTGTCTTTGGAAAGACCGCCAGCAATGAAGGTCTGAAGCTTGTGAAAACCTTAGCTGACATGTCTACTAATATGGATGAACTGAAGGGCGTGACAGGGGAGTATGGTGAGTTACAGCGCGAGGAAGTTGAAGCCCAAGCAGAACTTAATGAGAAGATGTCTAAGTTCTTCGGCCTTGGCGAAAACGGATTTGACGAGCTTACTATGAAAGCTAAGATTTTCGGAGTTAAGGCCTTGTCAAAGATTATCGATTACACAGTTAAAATAATAAACTACTTTATCGACCTCTACAATGAGTCCAAGATATTCCGTATCGGAATTGAACATATCAAAAATACTTTCAAGAACACGTGGGAGGTTTTCAAATTTGGAGTCAACCTCGTTATTGATGGATTCAAAGGAATGGGTCGAATGGCGAAAGCATGGGCAAAGGTGATTGAGGGCGCATTTTCTTTCGATGTCGATAAAATTACTACAGGCATAAAGGGACTTTGGGATGCTTATAGGGATACATGGACCGAGATAGGTCAGGACGCTAAAAAAATGGCTGCGAACGTTCGTAATAACTTTATCGATGCAATAAATAATACAGTTGGAAAGAAGAAGGTTGCACGTATCTCTGTCGACGTTACTCCAGATGTTAAGACTCATTCGGGTACTCCGAATTTAAAAGAAGAAAAGCACCGTACGATAGAGAATGGAGTTAAAGATCCTAAGAAAAAGAAAGAAAAGAAGAAGAAAACTACTGACCCTGACGATGTTGCGAGCAAGTTGTTTGCTCACGACCGTGCACAAGATCTCGATGCTGAGAAGCGGAGTTACGATAAGAGTCTGAATGCATTGAAGGAAGCACTTGCTAAGAAGACCCTCACACAAGAGCAGTACAGTGCATACGTTGCAGTTCTCAATATTCAGCATCAGAATAAACTACTCGGCATCGAGAAGACTTACTTGCAACGCTCAGAGAATATGGTCTTCAAGGATGCTGCGAAGAAGAAAGCGTTACACGAAGGGCAAGTTAAGGCTGTCGCTGACCAGCAGCAAGCAGCGAACACTGCTTATATTGAGGCAGAAAAAGAGTATTATGAGTCCTTGGACCAGATACAACAGACAGCTCCATCTAAACCCCAGACCCTTCAGCAAGAATGTGATGCGAAGCTGCTCCTCCTGGATGGATATTATAAGGCAGCCTTACAGCGAGCAAAGGATAATGGAGAGCGTGAGAAGGAGGTCACTGATGCATACGAAGCTGCTAAGGCTGCAATCATCGTTGATTATGCGAAGAAAGCTGAAGAACAGAAGACACAGGCACGACAGGAATACGGACTTGATACTTTCGAGGATCAATATGCCGCACGTCGTAAGAAGATAGAGAGTGACACTCTGCTGAGTGAACAAGAGCGTCAACAGGCTCTTACTCTTCTTGATCAGCAGGCAGAAGAGCACCGACTTCAGATACGTCAGCAGTATGGACTCGTTACCCAGCAGGAGTTATACAACGCTGAATTGGACCAGTTAAAGATGCACCTTCAGAACAAGGAGATATCTGAAGAAGAGTATGAAGAGGCGGTGAAGAATATGAAGATCGCCAAGATGAAGGAGGCATTCGACTATTATTCTAATCTTACCAGTGGAGCAGCACAGGCCCTTCAACAAGCAGAGATTGCGAACGTCGATGCGAAGTATGATGCTGAGATCGAAGCTGCGAAGAACGCAGGTAAAGATACTACGGAGCTTGAGAAGAAGAAAGCTGACGAAAAGCTGAAGATCCAGAAGAAGTATGCGGATGTTAACTTCGCAATTCAAGCAGCACAAATCATTGCATCCACTGCTTCTGCAATTGCTAAGACTTTCTCAGAATTGGGTTTCCCAGCTGGTATTCCTGCTGCTGCCTTGATGGGTATCACGGGTGCAGCACAGCTTGCAGCAGCACTTGCTGAACGCAATAAGGTGAAGCGAATGACGCTAAGCGGAGCAGGTGGTTCTGCCTCTGCTTCAGGCGCACGTGTTGCAACGGGACTTGAGTCAGGAGGTAGTATCGATGTAGAGCGTAAGCAGGATGGAAAGATGTTCCATGCTGATTATGATCCCGACAAACGTGGGTTCATTGATAAACCTACTGTCATCGTAGGAGAAGGTGGGTACGGTCACAGCAAAGAGTGGGTCGCTTCGAATGCTGCTGTCGAGAACCCTACGATAGCTCCATTCATTGACATCATCGACCGTGCACAGCGTGCAGGGACTATTCGCACACTCGACATGAATAAGTTTCTCATTCAGCAGGCACAAGGACGTGCCTCTGGTGGATACGTCACACCAACAGTTAATGATGTGCGTGGTGTGGTTAAAGACTCCTATAAGGATACGCTTATCGAAAGGTTGACTGATGTGCTCGATCGCCTGTCCATAGAGGGCATCCCTGCATCTGTCTCTCTCAATGAGATTGAGCAGAAGCAGCAGCTGCAAGACAAAGCTCGGAGATTTGGAAGCAAGTAGAACTAACACCTTATTATATATATGAAGATAACGAACTTAGAGAAGGGCGAGGATTATAACCTCAAGCCTGATACGCAGATACAGATAGAACGTACGAATCCATTCTTCAACGACTATGGCGAACAATCAACCCCACTCGAACTTCCAGCTTCAGAGCGTAATCGTAGACTACTGGGGTTCCCCGATTCTTTCGGGCGCCGAGTAAAAATGCAACCTACTGACGTTGCTATTCAGGATGGAGAATACTTCTCACAATGTCGACAGGTAGTTCTGTCTGCGCAATATGAAGGAAGCATCTCCACTTTATTCTACATGAATGATGGATCGTTTTATTCCAGGATCCAGAATGTAAAGCTGAAGGATATCTTTAAGAACGAGTTCATTCCAGGCGTCAATAATGTCGAAGAAGGTATTGAATTTTGCCGTCGATTGCGCACTAATGAGAGTGATGAATATGGGATCTTCCCTGTCTTGCTTACTGACGATTCAGGGGTGAAGTCAGGGCTTAATTACAAAGTTCTGAATGCTTATGGAAGAGACCAAGTCTTGAAGTGGAGTAAGATATATCCTTGGTGGGATTTTCAATTCCCTGCAGCTCAAGCATTCAATCCTGATATAGCTGAAGCTGATTGTGATTTCTACAATGCCGTTCAGCGAATAGAGTATGTTGATAATATTCCTATCACGTTGACACCAGGTTACTATATCTCTCCATTCATCAGAGCAAACTATCTGCTAAGGCGCGTTTTCGCTTACTTCGGATACACCCTGCAAGACAACTTCTTCACACGCACCGACCCTTTCCGTAAGATGGTAGTCGTAAATAACGTTATGGATGTGCTTGTTAATGGTCGGATCAAGATAGCAGATCTTGTACCTGATTGCTCTTGTGCAGACTTTATTGCAGCATTCCGCAAGAAGTTCTGCTGCGAATTTACTTCTGACGAAGGTAAGCGCACAGCTGATGTTATCTTCTTGCGTGATGCGTTGAATGCTGCTCCGGAAGAAGACCTGACACGTCAAGTAACTCAAGAGCCTACCCTGTCTTATAAGTCTGAAAAGGATTATAAGCGAGTCACATTGTCTCCAGCGGAGAAAGTTGATACAGACCTATCCGACACTTTTGATGATCTCGACGGAATGGTAAAGTCAAATCCAGGGGCTTACTTCAATCAGGAGGATGGCGCATTCTATAAGCTTGGGTGGTCTGGAAACTACGAGGTTCTAACGAAAATAGGAGAAGCTTCTCAGGATTACAACACAGGTGATAAGCTCGAAGCAAAGGAAATAAAAGTGCCAGAGGTTATACCTGAGTTCAGAACACTATCGTATAAGGGCACGGTTGACGAAGCTGACTTTACATATGATATAGGGCAGTTCCTGTACATCGGAGCGTATAAGTCACTTAATTCTAAGATGGTCATCACTGGAAAAGATAAGGAGGAAACTTCTGAATCTGCAAGTAAGCAGAAAACAATGTTTGCATTCAACTATCTCTCATCAGGGCGTCCAGAAGGATCAATCTCCGCTTATGACATCTTTGATAGTGCACATCCACGTATCTTTGATTACGCCTTATATTATAATGGGATGTATGGAATATTCGAACGATTCTATCGTGATTACGATTTGTTGCTGCGTAATTCTTTGCACGAAACAAAGGTAAAGCTACTATTGTCACAGTCTCAGAAGCAGAACTTACCCTCGTATGCGAAGGTGGTTATTCGTGGTGTCCCATTTTTGTTCAATAAGCTCAAATTTACTTTGGGTGGAAAGACCGAACCTGTCGAGTCTGAATTGTATACAGTTACACTCATGGAGCCTATAAACGAAGCTCCTACTATTAATGGACAGCTGAAAGCGATGGATGCCCAGTATAAATGGGTGGGGCGCGAAAGAGTTACAGAGGTCGGTTGGGATGAATACAATAGTTCTGGGCTCGACAAAGGTAGGACTTTCGTTACGATATACCCTCCTCTTCCATCTGTAGAGTATGTTGGGAAGCCCTATGGGAAGCAGACTTCATATACGGAACAGAAGACACAACACCGCACGGCTTTTCGCTCGGCAAAGTATAAATACACTAAGACCGAAGTGTGGTTGGAGTGTGTACCTAAGTAGACAGCACTGTCCTTTTCCTTGTCATAATCTATGTATATCTTTGCCCTAAAGATTAACGCTAATGGATATTCTTCGTAAACCCGATTCGCTCAGCCTGACAGGCTCGATGAATCACTTCATTATCTCAGCTGCGAATGACGTCACATTCGTACTGATGTATGCAGATACTAATCAGATAGTAGTTCAGCATTCCTACAGTCCTAATAAGGCAGGAGTAATTGAAATTGATGTGGAGAAGATCATCACTCCTCTGTTATCCTTTCAGTTGCAAGACACTTGGACGCCCTATCGTCAAGTAAATATTGCTCGCCAGTTTAAAGTGGAGATAAAGGAGGCAAAGACTACAACGACAGAGAGCTGGACCTTTACAGGCATCCGCGCTGGTATTGACAACTTCGCCGATACTGCTTCAGCTTGGTTGAAGGCTAACTTCTTGACTTGGCAGCCTACAGTCAAGCCTGTTACCTATTACACTCCAGAGTTCCTGACGTACTATGCTGTTGATGATGCTATCGTGAAGTGCAAGGCCTACATAGAGGATAATAATCAGTACGTTGAGAATGTACTAACGCTTGCTAACCTTGGTAAGGATACGGTTTGGACCATACCTCTTCAGTATGCTATCATCGCTGGTAAGACGGGGAAGTTGCCTTCTTATTACGACGTATGGGTGGAAGATACGTCAGGCACTCGATTGACATACATCCAGCGCTATTATGCATCTGACATCCGAAGCGAGCAGGAAGAGTGGATTCTTTTCGAGAACTCGCTGGGTGGTATCGATACTTTCCGTGCTTACGGAGAGTCTGAAAACACCGCACGACACACACACAACATAGTTGAGATAGAGGATGACTCCGAAGAGTATCGTGTGGATACTATCCGTGAATACAAGAAAAACACGGGGCTCCTATCTATGTCGGAGCGCAAATGGTTACTTGACTTCTTCCCGTCATTGGGGAAATATATCTATTCTCGTAATCATGTACGTCGTATCGTTGTTACGGACAGTGACGTATCATGGAAGACGTCAGAACTCCCTTCATCTTATACTTTCACGTATCGATATGCGGATGCACGCCCATACCTTAATATCACTCGTTCAGAGGAAGCAGCACCTGACACACTTGAGATCAAAATTCCAGATATAGGCTCTTTTACCATCGCCCCACGCTTAGTTGAGCTGGAACGACTGCCACTGAGTGGTGGGGCGTTATTTCCTGTGCAGAGTCCCTACTCTGACAAATGGAATATCACATCAGCTGATGCGCTGCTTGCGTGGTTCTCAAAGGAGGTTAAAGCAAACTATAAGAATGACGGAGCCTTCGGGCATCATCATGATAACATGTCGGTATTGCAGGCTTTGAGTCGCATAGGCAATTACCTTACGCTCGACGCACAGAAGATATCTGCAGGTGTTGCTGACGAAGCAGTGGCTGCGCGTTCGCTCGATCCGAAGAGTGCGGACTGGGATAAGATCGCCCGTACTGACAGAGATTCCGTAGTCTTAGCACTAATGACGTTCATGAAGGGAATAGCTTTTGGATCATCTACACAAGGAGATCCAGGAGCAACTATCTATCCTGATGGCAATGGAAACTGGCACATCGACGCGGAATACATCCATGCTACGAAGAAGTTCACGGCAGATCAGGTGGAGATCATGAATACTTCACACATAAAGGGTAAGGTTGTGAACTCGGCTGGTGGATTCGTTATCGCGAGAAAGGAGCGTATAACGGGTGGATGGCGTTGCTACTTCTTACAGCAGGATGCTGACGGTAGGAAGATCTACAACTCCATGGAAGTGGATGACTTCGCATTGTGTGAGACGTTCAATCTTATCAATTCAGAAGGGCAATCTTCTAACCACTACTGGCATCGCAGAGTTATTTCTATAGGTCCAGATTATGTGGATATAGCAGACAATACGAATGCGGATGACTACGCCAGCGGAAGTGACGAACCGATGACTGGCGATGAAGTAGTGCAGCTGGGCAATAAGACGAAAAAGGACAGACAGAGTGCTATCATCCAGTCAGCAGCAGGTACAGGCTCTCCATACTTTAAGATCATCCGTGGTATCAACTCGTTCACACTTCCTCGTCCGATATTCCTTTTCGATAAGCAGAAGTTCGAGATACGTGTCGAGAACCCTGCTAATCGTGGCGAGTATATCCGTCTGCAGGACTTCTTGGAGTCAATGCAAGGACGTATCGACGCCGTGCAGCAGCAGGCGGATAAGCAGCTGGTGATATGGTTTGGCGACTCAGTGCCGAGCGTGGAGAGTGAGCCTGCTAATGATTGGGCGGACGATGCGACACGGGAAATGCACTTGCATGATATCTATTACAACAGGAGTTACGCACAGACGGGGGGCGGACGGGCTTATTCGTACGAGAAGAATCCTGACGGATCTTACTCGTGGCACGAGATTACGGATGCTGATGTGCTTAAGTCCTTAGAGGCTGCACAACGGGCACAGGATACAGCGGACGGCAAGCGAAGAGTATTCGTGAAGGAGCAGCCTACCGCGCCTTACGATAAGGGAGACCAGTGGTCGAATGCTACGCATGGCGACAAATATATGAATGATTTACTCGTGTGCGTGAGGTCACGTGGTAAGGATGAGGAGTTCAATATTGAGGATTGGGCGTCGGCACAGGAATATACAACGAAGACTTTCGAGGCGCAGCTGACGGTGGAAGGCAAAACTATCAGTGCTACGGTGACGGATCTTCGCACGGGGCTCGAGAAGGTGGGAATGCATCTGGACGGGGAGAATAGCTCGTTCGATATCGTTGCTGACCGTTTCAAGGTGCGCACAACAACGGGCAGCGTGCCCTTCTTTACAGAGGGGAATAAGCTGAATGTGGAGTTCCTGAATGTGGATGATATCTGGGCGCGGCACCTGCACACGCTGCCTTCGCCCAATGGCGTGTCATTCGATATCCACAGTAACACGTTCATCGTTTATGCGACGAATCAGCGCAAGGGCATGGAGATCACGGTGGATGAAAAGGGGATGCCCCACTTCATCTTCTATAATCCTGAAGGCTCCCCGATGTATGACCTCGGATATACGGGTATGCGAGAGCTGACGGATTCCGTACGCCCTGTATCGTGGATAAAGAAGAAACTCGTTGATGTAACCGATGCTACGCTCTCCGCTATCTATCCACACACGAAGGAGGGTACGCTGTATCATGAGTTCCACGCAGCATATAATTCAAAGACGGGCACGTACGGAAGTGACGGAGATAAGGATAAGAAGGTCTTCGCTGAAGAGAGTCTCAACTCCAAGAACATCCCTGATGGATGGTACACGGATGAGAATTTGACGGGCGTATATGCTGAGTATGACGGGGTGCTTCCTGATGAGCGTCACAACGGGCATATCTATTCTATCGGACTTACTCACTATGTGGGCGGAACTGCAATAGACTTCAAGGTGGTCTACTTCAAGGTGAATGGCGGTCTTCATTCGTACTGTAAGACTGACGGAAGTCCGCTGCCTGTACCTGGTGCTCTGCTGCGTAATTACCCTCGACAATGAGCCGCACGATTTTGACACATATGTATCAGAACAGCATATCGCTCCACCTACTTTCAGAAGCCCCACTGGCGGAGCATGAGGGGCATTAATTTTAACATCTTAAGTGAATGAAGCACATCAAGCTGCATATTACCGAGAGTCGTGCGACTGATGGCCGTTTTGCGCAGGCTTCTGTCCGTGGCGTCGAGGATGCCACTGGGCAGGGCTTTGCGCCAGCTCATCCCAAGCTGCTTCAGGACATCATCTGCCACGCACTATCTCTTGCACATGGCGTAGAGATAGAAGGCAACAACGTATTTACATATACATTCCCATTCAAACTATCATAACATGGCGATAGAGAAGTTATACTTAGAGCATAAACAGACAGGGGGTCGGCTGACGGCTGACGAGTTCAACAAGATCCCCGAGAAGGTGAACGAGCTTATTGACGCGCAGAATACGTCTGAAGAACGCATCAAGCAGGTCGTTGTGAAGAACCGCCCTACGCTCGGTCAGTTACAGAACGTGAACAGTGAAGCCGATGATCTCACCTCGGAGACTTGTGTACTCGTCTGGGGTGGAGATCAGTGGGTGCCGATGAAACTCTCGGAACTCGGCATCGGGCAAGGCGGTGGACAGCAGCAGTCTATTCTGTATTACCTCCGTGCTAATAACCAGTCGGCGTCCACTACACTCTCTGCTTCGAAGTCGGCAGGCGAGTGCCCCATCAAGTTCATGTTCATCTCTCGCACGAAGGATGTTGGTCAGACGGAGTATCAGGATACGGGTGAATGGGGCACATACGAGATATTCGCCAAGGCTGGAGATGGTACTTTCATTTCAAAGGCACGTGGGCGTTGCCAGTCTAACACCGTAACCATAGTTGACGTATTCCGCTTCCTGGAGAGCGGACAGAATAACATCATGGTGAAGATTACGGGCGAGGTAACGGGGCAAACCTCCCCTGCGCTCGTCTATTCTGTTACGCTTTCTGCCCTCTTCCTCTCCATATCCGAGTTCAATTGGTGGAAAGCTTACCAAGGCGATATAGTGCTTCCATGTTACATTAGCGGCAATATCAGCAAGACGCTGCACGTGAAGATTACGGGTGAAGGCTACGAACAGACTTACGAACGCCAGTTTGGTACGGCTACTTACACATCTTCGCCAGTGGCTTACACCGTGCCCTTTACGAACAAGACTGGCATATTCCACCTCTCTGCGTGGCTATCGAATGAAGACAACACCGTGCAGACTACGCCTGTAGGATACGACTTCATGGCTGTTGCTAACAACGATGCAGTGAAGATGGTGGTGGTAAACAACAAGGCAGAGAAGCTGCTGAACTGGTACGAGAACAAGGTGCTGGAGTACGCAGTATACGATGGCAAGGCAGTTACAACGCCACTGTCAATCCTGATGAAGAAGGATAACGAGGTGCTTCAGGAGAATGTGTCAGAGAACACACTGACACAAACCAAGATGCAATATACCCTGTCGCTCGAAGTTGAGACGCTGGATAACTCCGACTTCACGGCGTTAATTGGCTTCCGAACTCACCCTACTGACGAGGTTCGATTGCGTGATGCAATTCCCTTCCCCGTAGATAACTCGCAAGGCTATTCCGCTACTGCTGGAGCTGTGTTCTACTTCAACGCAAAGAATCGCAATAATACCGACACCGACCATGCCGTGATTAAGAACCTGATAACGGCTGAACGAGTCGGGGCTGAATGGCAAGGTGTCTCATTCTCACGCGATGGCTGGGTTACTGACGAAGCTGGTGCACGAACGCTGCGCCTTACTGCCGGCTCTCGCCTCACTATCGATTACAAGCCTTTCAGCAAGGAAGCTGCGCAATCGGGAAAGACTATTGAGATTGACTATCAGGTAAACAATACGTCCGACTATGACGCGGAATGCATCTCCATTGCTGTACCTTACCAGAAGCAGTATGTCGGGCTGAAGGTGCGTGCATCGAGCCTGATGTTCGCCACTCGTAGCGAGCATAACGCCGACGTGCAGGCTATGCAGATGGACGATGGCGTACGCATTCGCCTGGCACTGGTTATATCGCCGAAGAAGTACACTTACGTGCTGAACGGAAATACCTACTACCTTAACCTCGTCTATCTCTACATTGACGGCATCGAGGCACGCAAGTTCGCTTATCTGCTTACGGATAGCATGCAGACGGCAGACGGTGGTCAGATCGTCGTAGGTTCTGATAAGGCGGACGTCGATCTCTATTCAGTGCGAATCTACGACAGTGCGATGGACGCTGCCAACGTGCATCAGGACTACATCAATGCCCTCGCAACGGTTGGCGAGAAGAGTGCTGAAAAGCTGGACAACGACATATACGACACGCTCGGAACTACGGTAGACTTCGATAAGGTGCGTGGAAAAGTGAACGTATTCACCTTCGATAAGCCCATGCCAGCGTATGAATACGGCAAGTCGTATCGCCCTAAGGGCACGCTCGAGATATATCCTAAGGACGGAAATACCAACCTTAACCGATTGACGATTACCAATCTTCAATTACAAGGTCAAGGTACATCTTCTATGCTCTACTACCTATGGAATTGGAAGGCAAAGGTAGCTAAGGACACGACCATCGTGTACGAAGATGGACAAACAGCACAAAAGAAGTTTGAACTGTTTAAGAACTTACCGAAGATCTCAAAGCTGACAGGAAAGAAGAATATCGCTTCTTCAATGCAATACCACAAGATGGGTTCTGTAAACTCATTTACCGACCTATGGAAAGCTGTTGGCTTAACTAACGAGGGTATCGAGCAGAACAGCGAAGCAAGAGTATCAATCTACCAAGAGACATTCGTTGGCTTTGAGAAACAGACGGCAGAGGACGGTACTGTAACGTATAAGTTTGTCGGTCTATTCACTATAGGACCAGACAAAGGCGATGCTGCGACATTCGGATATGATAAGGATTTATTCCCTGACCTCTTATCAATCGAAGGCTCTGACAACTCGCCACGCCTTACCTTGTATCAAGTACCTTGGGACAAAAGGCGCATCCGCTACAATGCGGAGGAAGAAGCATACCAGTACCAAGTATCTGAACTCTCTTGGGAGAATTGTTGGGACTTGGATTATGCTGACCTCCCTGCGGATGATAAGTCAACAGCAGACAATGAGACCCGTCAGCGTGCAGAGCAGCTCGTAGAGACGTATATCACTGCTTACAACATCGTATATCAGTGCAACACGTTTATCGAGCCGTTCAATGGAACGCTTGAGGAATTGAACGCTGACCCACACTCAACACACATTGAGTATTGGATTGCAAAGGCTGGTGATGAAAACCAATACAACCTATACTATTACGATAGCTTGTATAAGAAGTTCTGCCCTTCAACACTTGATAGCGGTGTGTCGGTTGTAAATCTTCGCCAGCAGTTAGTCGGAGATAAGTACGGATTGACCGAGGAAACATTCACATCGATTAGTGATGCAGCTAAACTCAATGAGTTATTCAAGGCAGCACGCATTCAGAAATTCCGTGCCGAGCAATCCCAATACTGGGACATTATGGACTTACTTTATCATCAACTATATGTTGAAACGGTGGCAGCGACCGATAACTGCGCAAAGAATACTTATCCGTATAATTTCAATGCAGAATAGATATGGCAAATAGCAAATGGAAATTCAGACAGGATGACCTTGATACAATCTTTACAGTCATCAACCAAGGACTTATGAAAAAGCCCTACTGGGTGGAGTACCACGACACCTACGCTGACGGCACGCCAGTATGGAATGGCGAGAAGTCGGTCCTATGGAATCTTATGGAGCAGGCTTACCCCGAAGAGCGTGCGCAGATGATGCGCAGAATGCTGGCAAAGATGGAGGAACTGGGCGGACTGCAGAAGGGAACGCATCAGCAGAAGTTGTTTGCATTCTTCCAGAAGTACTTCTTCCGCGTGATAGACAACTTCTCTTCTATGCTCTATAACGAGGATGGAAAGCTTTATGAACAGATGAAACTTGCCATGCTGCAGGGCAAGTACACCAACGATACCGACCCGCTGGGGCAGTCGCTCGGCGATGGACAGTCGCCAGAAGTAGCGTGGGTGAAGAAGCGCATTCAATATCTGCAGAGCAAATACAGCTTCGGCGATTACGACGCAAAGACGGCTGAAGGAGCTATTACTGTACGTACATCGGCACAGGCTGACGCTACTACGAACTCGATAGTCCTGCGCCTGACGCCTGCAATGAAGCTGTATCCAACTATTGCATACGGTACAACAGTTATGCGTGGAGCTCGCACAGATGCTGGTAAGGCGTGTGAGATAGTAGTAGATATTAACGGCACGTCAGATCAGCAGCTATCGGTTAAGTCAGCCGACTATCTGCTCGATATAGGCGATTGGAGTTCGTATGTAATCAACGGTGCGTTGTCTATCATAGGCAAGCGACTCAAGCGATTGAAGCTCGGCGATGAGAACGAACAGAACGTGAAGATACTCATCTCTTCGCTCACGCTCGGCAATACTACGTCGTTAGAGCAGATAGATATTCAGAACATATCTACCCTCGGAGGTGCGCTCGATATGCGTGGTAACTTCCGCTTGCGTAAGTTCCTTGCTGGTGGCTCCTCGCTCACCGAAGCCCACTTCGCTGATGGTGGTGCGCTCGAAGAGGTGGACTATCCAGCCACTACGTCGTATGTAGAGCTGAAGAATCTCGATAATCTCACCAACGAGAAGTGCAACACAGAAGCGTGCGCACCTAACGTTATGAGCTACTTCGTTAGCGGTTGCGACAACCTTCAGCCCGTGAAGAAGCTCATCGATATTATGGACGCGCAGGTGGGGCAAACACCTCACGCTCTCCGTTACGTGCGCTGTGTCGGCTTCAATGAAACGTTCACCGACGGACGTGCATTCGATAAGCTTTCCCAACTTGTAGACGGTACTTACCAAGGAATAGATGCTGAAGGACAATACGGCAACGACCCATATCCAGTGCTCGATGGTACAATCAACCTTACCACAGGCGCATATCGCGACACCTACGATGCCCTAATGACGCACTATCCAAAACTTAAATTAAACATCGCTAAGTGGTGGATTCGCTTCGAGGACCCAGAGGTGAAGCGCATCTGCGTGGAGAATTGGGATAAAGACGGTGACGGTGAGCTATCTATGGAAGAAGCCGCAGCTGTTAGTTCCATCGGGACTATTTTCTATAATATGAATACAGATAATCTCTCAGATCTGAAGCATTTTAAATCAGTCAAATTCCTTCCGTCAGCAGATGGAGCTCCTCGCTCATACTTCTATAATACAAGAAGAATCGATATACCTGAGAATGTCACGTCGCTTAGTCGTTATGTATTAGGTTTCAACACATCAACAGTTGTCGTTTTTTATGGAAAGACTCCTCCAAGTCACGGCTGGACATTTTCTAACACGACAGGAGCCTACGATACATGCACACCTAATGGGTGCAAGTTCTATGTACCTGATGAGAGCTTGGAACTGTATAAAAAAGCCTTTACGAGTCAACCTTGTCCATTAAAAGGACCGTCTATTATTCATCCGATAAGTGAGTATCACGAATGATACTCACTGAGTGGATGTAGGCGAGACAGATAAGGAAAATTCTTCCATGCTTCCTTGTATTTTGATAATGCTGAGTCTGGCACATATACTTTTAAATCTGAAGGTATATGAGCGTAGGTGTTTACATTGAAAAAGTCTTTATCTGTAAATGGTATCTCACTACAAATTACCACCGTCTTAATATTGACGCTATCAAGAAATGTTCGATACGCATGAGACTTAACAGTAGAAGGAATCCACACCTCTCTTAAGTTAGGCATTTTACGGAATATGTCATTGTTTAAAACCTTAACATTGAAATAACGTAGAGCCTTTAAGCTTACGATTTTATCATTATTATAAAACTTAGTTCCGATGGGATTAAAATAGTGTTCAAATACTGTTTTAATCCCATCGGGACTGTATTCCAAGGCTTAGATAGAAAAAATGGCATATTAGACCTATCTATATTTAAGAATCTCAACTCTGTTAATCAAGAGAGCTTACGTTATATAGTGCACCTTTACAAACTAATATGTCCACCTTCTGTATCTGTGTACCAAGCGTGCTTCTATAATTCAACGATTGATAATATCATCGTTGAGGACATGGAGCAGCAAAGTTCTTTATTATGGGGGTTGCGTTTTAAAAACTTTGTAATCAAAAGCAAAATACCTCCTAAGCAAGGAAAGAACGCTTCGTATGGATGGAGTGATAGAACGGGCTCAAGAATCTTTGTGCCAGACGAGAGCGTTAATTTATACAAAGCAAGTGCTTCCTTCTCAGATATAGCAGAATATATCTATCCGATTAGTAAGTATCATCCGTGATACTTGCTAAGTGGAATCAGTTCTATTCCATCTACAAAGTTTGAATTACGATAAATATCTATACTCCCGTCAGGAATATAGATACGTTTTATTTGTGCTCCGGCAAACTCTTGGTATCCATATTTCGTAGGTGGAGTCTTGGACCTGAAGATTAAGTCGTTTATCACAGAGAATCTGAAACAAGTACCTGCAAGATATGTGACAGAAGCTGGTATATCTATCGTGTCAACTGTGGCAAACGAAAAACAACCGTCAGAAACTCTTTTGCATCCATGGGGTATTATGATACTCTTCGACACATTTACTTTTTCAAAGGCTCTATTCGATAGACTAATCTTTCCAAAATACTGCAATTCTTTTAATGAGACGAAATTCTTATTTGCAAACATAGTTCCGATGGGATTAAAACAGTATTTGAACACTATTTTAATCCCATCGGGACTATTTTCTATAATATGAATACAGATAATCTCTCAGATCTGAAGCA
>ENA-OWLR01000203-OWLR01000203.1-metagenome-genome-assembly--contig:-NODE-203-length-18233-cov-14.518154_pt1 | contig 18233 bp, 18 predicted proteins | sample MGYA00245352_ERZ651110 | MGnify/ENA primary metagenome ERZ651110 (study PRJEB26857, sample SAMEA4031765) | metagenome | biome: human; feature: oral; material: saliva | place: Philippines | collected 2014... | reverse complement strand
ATAGATTATTAAGCTACACCAGCACTTGGGATTGCAGTTCTATGTTGAACTTGCGATATTTTACTATCTTTGCATCTATAATCCTAAGCATGATACACCGATATTATAAGGAGTGTATACTCCATAATAAACGATGTCTGATTGAGTGACAAGCCACCCATTACCTAAAATATAAAACCCAAACAATGACCAAGATAAAGACACTAACCATACAGTTCGATATCCCCTTACGACGCTCAGAAATCCCATTGTTCCGTGGAGCTATTATTGCCGCAATACCGTCAAGCAATATCCTATTCCATAATCACGATGGTACATCCCTACGCTACTCTTACCCATTGATACAATATAAGCGTATTGGTGGGAAAGCCGCTATCACCTGTATTGGTAAAGGAGTGGATACTATAGGGCAATTTTTCTCCATAAATAAAGACCATAAACTAAGGATTAGGGACAAAACAAGGACTTTCCCCATACAGAATTTACAAGCCCTACAGACCGAAATACAGTGCTGGGATTGTAGTTTTGATTACCGCATACGGGATTGGCTACCCCTAAACGAAACAAACTACAAAGTTTATACTGAAACAACGAGTCTCATAGAACATATAAAAATACTCGAAAAAATCCTCATCGGCAATATATTATCCCTCGCCAAGGGACTTGAAATAAACATTACATCAACAATTGACGTTTCCATAACAGCTATCGAAAACATACGAAGTGTTAGATACAAACGAGTTCCGTTACAATGTATGGACATACAATTTAAAAGTAATCTGTCTTTGCCCGACTTTATAGGTATAGGCAAACATACAAGTGTGGGATTCGGTATAATAACTAAGAAAAATAACGTAAAAAAATAAATATGAACAACATTAGAGAACATATCTACCTATCAGCTATACTGCACGAAATCGGAAAGTTTTACCAAAAAGCAGACACCGAGAATATTACTATAACTTCTAGTCCGATAAATATAGGTGAACTTGAAGATCTATTCTACTTAAAACAAGAAGCTAAATATACCTTGTGGACAAAACTATTTATTAAGGAAAACCAGCAGGTCTTTAATAAGTTGCTTAAAAACACTCAAAACGAGTCAAGTAACAAAGACAATTTGAAGAGCTTAGTCAAAAGTCAGATTAATAAAATAGAACAAATAATCAAAGAAGCATTATTATTATCTTCTGGTAAAGAAGATTATACAGAAGAACTTTCTACTGAAAGCGAAAGCAACTGGAAATCTTGCAAGAACGAAAGATTGATTCCCATTTTAGAAACAATTGGTAATCAAGATGAATTGTTAACGAATAAAGAATGGCATCAACTTCCAGTACAGAAGCTGATACCTTCTATTGATAATTTTCCTCAACAGGAAATTACTGAAGTTCCTAACTATAGCAATCTATGGAAGGAGTTTAAAAGTGAATTTGCCTCACTTACTCACAGTACTTACCAAACTTTTTCAGGCAATCTCTTGACATTACTATACAAATACACCTCTTTCATTCCATCCAATATAACACACTCTCCAGACATTTCACTCTATGATCATATCAAAACAACAACAGCACTAGCCATCTGCCTTTACGATCTTATGTGCTCAGGAGAAAAACCAAAAGATCGTTTCCTCCTCATTGGTGCCGACCTCAGTGGAATTCAATCATATATCTATCAGATAGTATCAAAATATGCTGGTAAAAACCTTAAAGGCCGATCTTTTTATATTCGTTTGTTATCAGACGCAGTTGTGCGCTATCTATTGAAACAACTAAACCTCTTTCAAGCAAATATCATATATAATAGTGGTGGAGGATTTTATCTTCTAGCACCTAATACAACTGGTATCAAACAGAAGCTTAAAACAGCTATCAAAGAAATTGAACAAAGAATATTCACAACACATGGAACATCGCTATATGTTGCAATTGATAGCATTACAGTTTCTGATGATGCTTTACTACATAGAAACGGAGAAGATATAGGTAAACTATGGGGGAATCTGTTTATAAAAAAAGATCAACGAAAATATCAAAGATATGCAGCAATGATGGAAGAGGATTATAAAAGATTCTTTAGCCCACAATCAGGTCTCAATAAATTTGATTGTATCTCTGGAGAAGAAATTCCTGCCAACGAACAAAGCTACAGCGAGGGGGAACTTTCACCACTCCGTTATATTACAAAAGAACAAATAGTTTTAGGCCATAAGCTCCGTAACTTTGATTTAATTATCATCAGCGAATCAGAAATACCTTATTTAGCAGACAAACATTCTGTAGAGCCTGCTCAATTAGGCTTCCATTACCACCTTCTAAAACAAGAAGAATTAATAAAAGTAAAAGATAAAATATGTTTTGAAAAAGAACCGCTAACTATTTTACAAGCAAATACAAGCAAAGATAGTAATAGTCTTATAAAAATAATCGAGAATTCTAATACCGTCTATGGTTTATTCTATTATGGCGGAAACGAATTAGGCTGCACAAGAATACCAACTTTTGAGGAACTATGTCATAAATCAGATACAGATAATACTTTTAGACGATTAGGAGTTCTGAGAATGGATGTCGATAACCTTGGACGTATATTCCAAGCTGGTATAAATCCTCTATATACATCTCTATCACGTTATGCAACATTAAGCCGTTCGTTCGATTATTTCTTCTCAGGTTATCTAAATGAGATCTGGCGAGAAACAGATCCAAGTAAATCAATCATCATATATAGTGGTGGTGACGACCTTTTCATTGTTGGTAGTTGGGAAAAAACTATTGAGATTGCAAAACGTATAAGAGAAGATTTCCGTAAATACACTTGCAACAATCCCAATTTAACTATATCTGGTGGTGTCGCCTTGCTATCACCTAAGTTTCCAATAATGAAAGGTGCAGAAGAAAGTGCAATTGAGGAAGATAGGGCTAAAAAACACCGATGCATGGAGTTAGAAAAGAATTCCTTTGCTCTACTCAACATAGCATTGAATTGGAATGAAGAGTTTCCTGCCGTTGAAGCACTAAAAAATGTGATAAAAGAACTGCACATTGATGATGCCATCAAGAGTTCCTTTATATCAAAAGTTCTCAGGCATAGAACTAATGCAGAGATGGATTCACACAAAATTACAAACTTCAAAACCTATTGGATGATTGCGTACGACATGGGCAGGATGAAGAACCGTACAAAAGACGTACAAGCGAAAGAATTAATTAATCAATACATAAAAGAGATATGTGGTAATAGTTCTTGTCTAAATAACAAAACTATAAAATCTTCCTATCACCCTTTAGAACTATGGGCATTAGCGTGTAGATGGGCAGAATTAGAACTACGAACAAACAAATAAATTAAAAGAGAACAATTATGGTAACACCTTACAAAGAGAACAAGTATCCCGACAAGAGAAGAAACAGTTGGAGTACAAACAAGGATGGGTCTGAAACTCCAGAAGAGATTTTAACCAAAGCTAATTTCGATGAAAGTTGGATTACGGAAGGAGCCAACGAGAGACTTCCAGATTTTGCTGAAGTCCTTGGAAAATATATGGCAAGGAATGGACTTACCAATTCTAAAATCCGCAGTATTTATGGAGAAATAAAAAGAATACAAATGGGTAAATTTGAAATAGAAAAAGCTTCTTTCTTTTTACTCCGTCCGAAAGTAGCCTATGCTTTTGGAAGAGATGAAAAGAACAAAGGATTAAAACTATTCAAACTCATCTTTGAGAGAGTACATCTTCTTGTCAAAGATCAAAAAACCTATAATAATTTCTGCAATCTTATAGAAGCTATCCTTGCATACCATAAAGCGTATGGAGGAAAGGATTAAATTATTACATTATAAAGAACTATCTATGACTACAACAAGATTAAAAAAGAAAGTTGTCTATACTGGTACTATTATATTAAAGACCGGTTTACACATTGGTGGAACAAATGCTGCACTCAACATTGGTGGACCAGATAAATTTGTAGTTCGTAATCCTTTAACCAATATTCCTTATATACCAGGAAGTTCTCTTAAAGGGAAGCTACGATGTTTGGTTGAATTAGCAAATGGAGAGTCTAATGAGGGTAAACCTTCAAACAATCCACAAAGCAAAGCTGGTGCATTGTTTGGTACTGCAGGAGATAGTGAGTCAAATCATGCATCACGCCTAATTGTAAGAGATGCAGTTATGGCAACACAAAATGATGACGAAAATGAACTAAAAATATTTGGACTTAAACGTTCTGACATACCAGACTTTAGCAATACTGATTTACCTTTTACCGAGAGTAAAACAGAAGTAAATATAGATCGCATTACAGCTAAGGCTAATCCACGAACTTTTGAAAGAGTACCAGCAGGGGCATTTTTCAAGTTAGAAATGATTCTAAATATCTTTGAAGGAGAAGATGAAAATAGTTTAAGACACACTCTAAATCAAGGAATTACCCTTCTACATGACGATTACCTTGGAGGAAACGGTTCACGTGGATACGGCCAAGTTGGGATAAAAATAATAAAAGAAGACGAAAAGACTTATTGAGTATGAAGACATTCTCAATCATAAAGCTAACTAACCTCTCTCCCATTCATATAGGAATGGGTAGAGAGGCCACAGACTGTTCTGCACACACGCTACATTCTGATACCCTTTCTGCAGCATTGGCAGCTATACGGGTACAAATTAAAGGCCCTAAAGAAATTAAAGAGTTTATAAATTCTTTTTCTATCAGTTCAGCCTTCCCCTTTTGGGAAAACCATCTTTTTTTACCAAAACCGCAAGGACGCCTACAGGTTAGAATCAAAGAAAAAGAAGAAAGTCTAACACGTAAAATTCTTAAAGGAGTCCAATATATAGAAAGTAGTCTTTGGAGTCAGCTAATTAAAGGAGAAGTAATTTATGTAGATCAAAATCAAATACACAAGAATCTGCTCTCTGAATCAATGAATAACGGATTATTTCCTATTATCTCACGTTCACAAGTAAATGAGCGAGTTAGCGTATCACGGGAAAAAGGGAAAGATGCAGAACCCTTCTTCTTCGAGTGGGATTTTTATCATAATAAAGCTGGACTCTATGTTCTTACTGATGCCAAAAAAGAATTACTCAAAGAATTATATGAGCTTTTCACCATACTCGGTGAACAGGGAATAGGAACAGACCGAAATATTGGTGGCGGCAAATTCAAGGTTGAATATGGAGGGACATTAGAATTAGGGGAAACAAAAGAAAATAGTAACGGACAATTGCTTCTCTCACTCTATATCCCAACGGAAGAAGAACTTCCAAAACTCAACCTCAAGAACTCCCTGTATAGCATTTTACCTCGAGGTGGCTTTATGGCTGGTAGCTGTAATGAAAAAATTCGGCACCTCCACAAAAAAAACATATATATGTTCAATGTCGGTTCTTACTTCAATACAAAAGAGCAATTACAAGGAAAAGTCGTAGATTTACAGCCCAAATGGGACAGTAACGAAATACATCCTGTCTACAGAAGCGGATTACCTCTTAGTGTACCTATTAAAATATTAAACTATGAGTAAAGTCAAAATAGATATCGTGAGCAGAGTTCATATTGGTTCTGGTGAAATACTGCAATATGGAAGTGATTTCATAAATTTCCAAGAAGGGGGTGATAATTATGTAGGTATTATATCTCCTCGAAAAATAATGTATCTGATAAAAAATGATACAAAAGCATTAGACGCTTGGATAGCAACTATTGAAAGAAAAAAATCTATCATTGACTTTATGAAGACCTATGCTCCAAAAGCAATTACTGATGATTATTGCTTCAGAATTGATCATACGTATGAAACTCTTAAAGAAAATGACACCCTCCAAACTTTTATTCATAACGGTTTAGGAGAGCCCTACATCCCAGGGAGTTCTATCAAAGGTGCAATACGCACAGCTGTCCTATCCAATATTATCAATAAAAAAAATGAAGTGGAAAATCTTGTTAATCCTACAAGGATTAATGCAAAAGCTATAGAACAGCACTTGTTAGGAGAAAATCCGAACAAAGATATATATCGTTTTCTCAAAATTGGAGACGCCGTCTTTGGTAATAATTATGAGAATATTGTAAGACTATTTAATATTAATGAACGGGAGACAAACAGTTACTGGGATACATCTAAAAGCCAGTTGGTTGAAACATTGATGCCCAAAGATTCATCTGTCTGCGAAATAAAACTTGATTTAAAAGCTTATGGATACGCAAAAAATTATGTCCAAGAACTTCCAGAATGTATGTCATCACTCAATAAAATGTTCTCTACTATCAATCAACATACAAAGAGCTTATTAGCTCATGAAATAAAATATTGGCAAGACCATATTAATAATCCAAATGCTGAAAACGTAGACAAATACATTAAAAACCTGGAAATCATTATGGAACAGATACAAAAATGCAAAGACCCAAGTAAGACCTCCTGTATCCTACGTTTAGGAGCAGGATCAGGATGGCGATTCATTACTGGAGCATGGGCTGAAACATTTGAAAAATTCAACGAAAGTATTGTTCCTGTAGCACGTCCTCAAAATCAAAGATATAGTAATTACAGCTTTCCTAAATCAAGAAGGGTTGATAGTTCCTGTAAACCTTTAGGTTTCATACGTATGACATTATTAGAGGATTAAGTAATGAAAAAAAAGGTACATATAGCGCTTGTCGGAGGTCAAACTATGCCTGTTATCCTCGGTATAAAAGAAAGTTTTCCTGACGAGGTCATACTTGTGCATTCTGAGAAAAGCGCATCTGAAGCAAAACATATAGAGAACCTCTGTTCTGAAGAATGCAATCTACAAGAATTTCCACCTGTTGATTATGATGCTATCAAAGTTTCTGTTAACAAACTATTACGCAAACTTACTGATGATGAGATAACAATCAACCTATCTGGTGGAACAAAGCCATGGGCTCTTTCATTTGCCTTACAAACACAAGGGATGAAGAATGTTACACTGTTATACATCGATCAAAATAGTATATGCTACAACTATACCCAACAAAAGAAATGGGCTTGTAAAGGCCTCAACATGGAAGAGTTAATGCAGTACAATGGTCAACTTGCAAAGTCACATATCTTATTAGATGACTATACAGAAGATGATCTTGATACCTTACAGGCAATAAAAGCTATAAGGCAATATAACTTTAACGATTTTAATAGATTAACAACGCCTGGAAAAGATGGACAAAAAAAAATAAACAATCAAAGTAAAGGAACACTTCAAACCTCCAATGGTTCATACATAGAATGGGACAAAAAAGAAAATTACATAACTCTATCACTGAGTGGTAAATATGGATTTAAAGAAAACACATTTGAGTCCCCACACATTATGCAGATTATTTTCAACTCAGGCTGGTTTGAATACGAGGTTGCACAGATGGTCAGCAAATGGAAATATGCCAAAGAGATTTGGTTAAATACCATTTATCCATATAATAACAAGTATCCCAAAAATGAGATAGACATAATTGTCAATACAGGTTATAAACTTATTATGATAGAGTGCAAGACCCAAATATATGACAACACGGATATTGATAAATTCAACACAGCTGTAAAAAACTATGGTGGATTGGGGTCTAAGGCACTCTTCATTACAGATGCAAAGATGAAACCAGAAGCTATAGAAAAATGTTCAGACAATCATATTCTCTCTTTTAGTATGAAAGATTTTGAAAATCGACAGTCAGCACAAGAATCATTATTCCAACTACTCGACAAAGAACTTTTTTATATAAATACCAAATAGTAATAAAATAATAATGGCACGAAAACTATTCATATCCGTTCTCGGGACGGGTCTATACGAAAAAAGTGTATATACACAAGGAGATTTTAAATCCAGTGAAACAAGATTCATCCAGCAGGCAACACTTGAGTTAATTGGATGTAAAGAGAATTGGACGGAGGAAGACAGGGTCTGCATCCTGCTCACAGATAAAGCGAAAGTATCAAACTGGGAGGTGTCATCACGCAAACATCCGCATACGAAGGAAGAAATAGCCTACGAGGGACTAAACGCCTTACTCCAAAGAATGAACTTACGACCACAGATTATGCCTGTTTCAATCTGCGATGGGAAGAATGAGGATGAAATGTGGAAGATATTCCAAACTACATTTGAGCTAATACAGGATGGGGATGAACTTTACTTCGACCTCACCCACAGCTTCCGCTATTTACCAATGCTCATCCTTGTTCTTGGCAATTATGCAAAGTTCTTAAAGAACATACGCATAGCACATATTTCATACGGCAACTATGAAGCACGCAACGAAGAGGGTTCCCCTATTGTAGATTTACTCCCACTGACAGTTCTTCAAGACTGGACCTTCGCAGCGGCCGATTTCCTGCACAATGGACGAAGTGAACAGCTAACACAGCTCACCCAACAGGTATTTAAACCAATCCTCCGAGACACAAGGGGAGAAGACCAACAGGCACAGGCTCTCAGAAGTTTCTCAGACACACTGAATAACATAACCGACAATCTTCAAATGTGTCGTGGATTAAATATTACAAAGGAAAAAGACATCTGCCGTCTAAAAAAGACTATCAACCAGTTATCTGAAGACATCATTGTCCCTTTAGTTCCTGTAGTGAAAAGAATAGAACAATCATTTACTAACTTTATTCCAGATTCAAACATCCTAAATGGTTTGCATGCTGCACAATGGTGCTACGACAACCACATGTATCAACAGGCCATAACAATTCTACAAGAAACTATTGTAACATACATTTGTAGTAATTATGACCTTCCTGTAACAGATATAGACGCACGAACTCTTGTCAATAATGCTTTTTACATTATACACAATAAGCTACAACAGAACGAAGAGAAATGGAAACTTTCGAACTATGGTAAAAAGGAAGAGGCTTTAAACAAGGTGAGGGAACTTATTAAACTTCCTAACATAGAAAAACTATCCAATAGCTTTCAAACAGCTACTGATGTGCGTAACGATTTCAACCATGCTGGATTCCGCCCTAACCCTATGAGTGCAGACAAGCTCGCACATAAAATCAAAGAAAGCATTAAAGAAGTTCATAATATAATATTTGGTGATTATGTTCATCAACCTCTCTAACCACCCTTTCGCCACATGGTCACCCTCGCAGCTGTCAGCTGCGAGGGAATATGGCGACTTGGAGGAAATAGCCTTCCCCAATATCGACCCAGGACTTAGTAAATCTGTTGTAGAAAAGTTAGCAACATCCTATGTTACGAAAATTCTGAGACATTACTCTACAGAGAATTTAACTGTTCATATCATGGGAGAACAAACATTCTCCTATCATGTAGTAAAACAACTGCAGAAGGCAGGTGTACGTTGTATTGCATCTACCACCGAACGTATTGTAGAGGAAACGGAAGACCATCGAAAACTTGTTCAGTTCTCCTTTGTACAGTTCAGAGAATATTAATCATAACTATCATCCACATGACCGCAAAGAAAGACAAGCAGATAGTTCTGACACCTTCTCAGCAACAGGCTTTCAATAAGTTGAAAGACTTTGTTAACGGTAGTAGTGTCAATACTTTCATCCTTACTGGATATGCTGGAACTGGAAAGACTACGCTGATGAAGACACTCATTAAGTGGATAAATGAGCAGAACAAAGAATTTCAGTTGCTTGCATCTACGGGCAGAGCAGCAAAGATTCTCAGCAACAAGGCAGAATGTGAGGCTAAGACAGTTCATAGCTGCATTTATACCTTTGCTGATTTCAATCAGGATATCGAAAAGGTTGTAAAACAGATTGACGATGCAAAAGGTATTGACGATACAGGACAGTTACTATTGCAGTTCACATCTGCCTCTGCAAACAATTCTGATTATAACCGTAAAGTCTATATCATTGATGAGGCTTCTATGATTTCTGACACTCCTGAAAAGAATCCTACGCAGGCCATCTTTGGAACAGGAAGATTACTACACGACCTCATCAACTACGATGAAAAGGGCTGTTTTATCTTTGTAGGTGATGCTTGTCAGCTACCACCTATTACACAAGATTTCTCACCAGCACTTGACCAAGAGTATCTCGAGAATGTACACAACATGACTGTTCAGTGTGCTACACTCAATGAGATTGTACGCCAGCAGGATGGCAACGACATTGTCGTCGCTGCTGCACGTATGCGTGCTCTCTATCAGAGCCCTCCTCGTATCAAATGGGGGAAATTCCCCTTCCGTGGCTACAAGAACATTAAGATTCACCCCTCACAACTCTCCATAGTCAATGCGTATATAAACAACGTAAAGAAGAAAGGCTTTGAAGAAGCTACCCTACTCTGTGGAAGCAATGCTGCCTGCAACACACTAACAAGTATCGTACGCCCTGCACTCGGTTTCCATAATTCCTTACTTGAAGAAGGCGAACTCTTACTTGTCACACAGAACAACAATCTGACGAAACTGATGAATGGTGACCTTGTAAAGGTTATCTCGACAGAACGACGCATAAGACGTGCAGAACTCACTTTCTTACAAGTTGAAGTGGAAGAAATGGTTAGCAAGAGAAAGTTCTCGCTCTTGCTCATAGAAGACATACTTTACGATAATACAACCAATCTCACACAAGAGAGTCAAAAGGCACTCTTCATTGATTTCTATCGACGGATGAAGAAACAGAACATTAGACCTAAGACTGATGAGTTTAGAGCAGCCATGTTCAACGATCCATACCTCAATGCTCTCCGTGCAGTCTATGGTTATGCGCTTACCTGCCACAAATCGCAAGGAGGAGAATGGAAGGATGTATATCTCGATATTCCTCGATACCTCAGCCACTCCCCGAAGCGTTCTGCCTACCAATGGCTTTATACAGCCATGACACGTGCCAGTGAATGTCTACACGTGGCAGATGATTTCTTTATCGGATGAAAATGTCCAACAAAGGTAATCATATAAGGAACTATTGTTGTCGGATAAAAAGGAAATAGCACATCTTACTGGTCTGATACTCGTAATAATAGAGTGCATCCTATTTAATATGAGTGAGCTGGTTTCCTAAGGGACTTAGATATAAGCGTTGAGGGTTGTAAACATCTTTCCTAACTATCATCTACGTTCATTCCAACGTTTTCCCTCAGACGTCTAAGTTTAATAGACAAGTTGTATTAGACCCAATAACAAAGAATAAAACAAGGATTATATATACTTCTAACTTTATGGAATTAATACTCAACACATTTGGTATTTCCCTTAATCGTGACAATGAAGGATTTGTCATCAACACATCTGAAGGGAAACAACGCATACCAGCTGTAGGTATAGATAGTATACAAATCAGCCGTGGTGCACAGATAACGAGTGATGCCGTTATGCTTGCGATAGAACACGAGATAGAAGTCATGTTTATGGACAAGACTGGGAAACCCATCGGACGTATATGGAGTCCTAAGTATGGCAGCATCTCTACTATTCGAAAAGGACAGTTGAATTTTGTCTACTCTCACAATGCTGTAGAGTGGATAAAGGAGGTTCTTCTTAAGAAGATTGAAAACCAACAGGCGCTTATGTTACTCTTCAACAATGACGAACACACAGAGGTCGACTCAGAAAAGAATATAGCGCGCTTAGAAGACTACCGCAATAAAATCCGTGCACTCAATGGCGACATTGTCAACGACATAGCCCCAATGCTTCGCGGTTGGGAAGGACAAGCTTCACGCATCTATTTCAGTACGATAAATTCATTCCTCCCTGAGCAGTTCCGTTTCAATGTTCGTACACAACATCCTGCCCTTGATATCACAAATGCCTTCCTTAACTATGGATATGGTGTCCTCTATGGTCGCATTGAGGGAGCACTCATTAAAGCAGGAGTTGACCCATATATTGGGGTTCTACATCGTGACGACTACAATCGTCCCGTACTTGTTTATGATATCATTGAGATGTACCGCATCTGGGTAGACTATGTTGTCTATACGCTTCTTGCCCAGAACGTTATTACAGAAGAGTTCTATTCTGTTCGTGACGATGGTTCTTACTGGCTTGAAGCACTCGGACGTCGTGTGCTTATCCAATCCCTCAATGACTACATGGACGAAGTGATAACCATAAAAGGGGTGACAAGGTCTCGTTTGACAATGCTCTCTCTCTACGTTCAATCCCTTGCCCAAAAGTTTAAGGAGGAGATGTAGAAGAATAAATGGGTAAGAGTTACGAGAATCAATAATAGCTTTACACCCTACCGTTACACAATAACACTTTCATCTGAGAATACTATGCTATTATTCGGAACCAACATACAATCTGCTGCCGACGAACTAAAGAAGGTGCAGGAGGAATACCTCTACAACAGTCTTCGTAATCCTAAACCTGCCATTGCAGCAACAATCCAACAGCTGCGTATAGTCTATAGTATGGATGCCAAAGGCTATGCACAGCTGAAACGAAAACTACCTTATTTCGTCTGTGGTCAATTCAATCCGCCTTTCCGCAGGAAAGAAAACTTTGCCTATACGGAGAGCTTTATACTCGACTTTGACCATCTATCATCCAAACAACTATCATTGAAGGCCATACATGATAACATTATCCGAGACGAACAAGTCATGATGTGTTTTACGTCGCCAAGTGAGGATGGTCTGAAAGTTATGTTCCGTCTTAAAGAACGATGCTATGATGCTGGTCTGTACTCTGTCTTCTATAAGGCCTTTGCTGCGACATTCGCCATGCGGCATAACCTAACCCAAGTGACTGACAGTAAGACATCGGATGTTACACGTGCCTGCTTCGTCAGTATAGACCCTAATGCCTATTTCAATCCTAACTCAACACCCGTTGATATTAAAGCCTATCTTGACGAGGCTAACCCTGATGCGCTCTTCAAGATGAAACATGAACAGGACGAGCATGACAAGGTTGCCAAGAAAAGTGACGATAAACAGGCTTCGCTACCCAAAGACCCTGACAGAGATGTATTGGCACGCATCCGACAACAACTCAACCCCAAAGCACAAGTAGAACAACACTCAGCCTATGTACCAGATCAACTCAACGAGATTATTGCAGAACTGAAACTCTTTATAGAAGAAACTGGATTGCAAGTTACTGAGATAATTAATATACAATATGCTAAGAAAATCCGAGCACGATTGGGACAAAAGGAGTCTGAGGTAAACCTCTTCTATGGCAAACGTGGGTTCAGCGTCGTCATATCACCAAGACTTGGGACAAATGAAGAACTGAATGAGTTACTGGCTGATTTGGTCAAATCCTTCTTACAGAAGTAATAGACTACAAACAAGTACGTAACTCTGTAAGCTTTTAGATAAATACAAAACCAGTATGAGAAAACCAATCCCCTACATTGAAATCTTACGGAAACTTAGTAGAGCCGGCGTACAAAACTCACCACCCGTCAACCGACGAACAGGTGATATCAGTGATATGCAGACACTACAAGAACGTGTAGACTTTCTCATGGGAGTAGTAAATAAACCCACACGACCAGCAACCAATATGCTTTTCTTCGTCATGTATGATATTGAAAGCGACAAGGTGCGCTATCATATTGCAAAATATCTGGAACGCAAAGGATGCACCCGCATCCAACGTTCTATCTTCCTTGCCGACCTCGATAAGAAAGTCTATGACCTCATCAAGAGTGACCTTGAAGAAGTACAGTCGCTCTATGACAATCATGACAGTATTATCGTATGCCCCGTCTCCACCGATCAATTAAAAGCAATGAAGATTATCGGTGAAGATATAAGTATTGACATTATCACTCGTTCGCGTAACACATTATTCTTTTAAAGGGATAAGAATATTACATTCTTGCTTCAATGGAAACAAGCACCTCTTATTAAAGAATAATTAACGCTTCGCTCTTTGACTTTCTGAAATATTATTTGTAACTTTGCACCCGCAAACAAAACGGTTAATTTCTGTTAATAAACTCATTTCCACAAGGGTAGACATACGTCAAACGACGATATACAAAGGGACACAAGTCTTTGCCCTCTGAGAGTATCTTCCATTAAAACAAGGATTAAGACTCTATACAGTAGCTTGCACGTGTCAATGTTACCACTCTGAGAGTATCTTCCATTAAAACAAGGATTAAGACGTCCATACAGATAACCTTGCAGAAAAAAAAGAGAGCTCTGAGAGTATCTTCCATTAAAACAAGGATTAAGACTCGAAGTTCTTAACGTCTGCGTCTTTGCAGATGCTCCTCTGAGAGTATCTTCCATTAAAACAAGGATTAAGACATTGTATGTTTTTATTGTTTATATTTTAATAAGTACTCTGAGAGTATCTTCCATTAAAACAAGGATTAAGACGCAACCCTTGCCTCAATCACAAAGTTATTTATTTGACTCTGAGAGTATCTTCCATTAAAACAAGGATTAAGACTTCTTTTATCCATAGGATACGAATTATTTAAATTAAGCTCTGAGAGTATCTTCCATTAAAACAAGGATTAAGACATTAGCATAGCTCTAAATTCACTCTTTGTCATAACTCTGAGAGTATCTTCCATTAAAACAAGGATTAAGACATCCTTTGATATTGCAATTATATGAGTATAAGCTCTCTGAGAGTATCTTCCATTAAAACAAGGATTAAGACTTTCTTGACCCATGTTTCAAGGCTTAGAACTCTGACTCTGAGAGTATCTTCCATTAAAACAAGGATTAAGACTGAGCCGAAGCCACAGTTCAGCCATTTGCCTGCCTCTGAGAGTATCTTCCATTAAAACAAGGATTAAGACAAGGCAACAGAATGACCTAACTGGCCTTTAGAGATCTCTGAGAGTATCTTCCATTAAAACAAGGATTAAGACACAGGCTGACCTAACTGGCCTTTAGAGATCAATGAGCGCTCTGAGAGTATCTTCCATTAAAACAAGGATTAAGACTTATGCACGCGTCCGTCTTCAAGTACTTTATTAAACTCTGAGAGTATCTTCCATTAAAACAAGGATTAAGACTTGAAAAATCAAGACAAACGAAATTGTCTTTACTCTGAGAGTATCTTCCATTAAAACAAGGATTAAGACCCTTGGTGTAGCTCTCTGGCTTGAAAAAGCCCTCGCTCTGAGAGTATCTTCCATTAAAACAAGGATTAAGACTTACATTATTCTCATTGTTGAAGTCCGCCAGTGCCTCTGAGAGTATCTTCCATTAAAACAAGGATTAAGACTTTGTCAGTGTCTCCCTCAAACTCTACATACTCAAACTCTGAGAGTATCTTCCATTAAAACAAGGATTAAGACCCACTATCGAGTAACATAGCTCTGAAATCACACTGTCTCTGAGAGTATCTTCCATTAAAACAAGGATTAAGACTTTAACGCCGTTACGATTCTCTTTTGATGCTACGCCCTCTGAGAGTATCTTCCATTAAAACAAGGATTAAGACGTGAAGATAAGGCGTGCTCGCGTTACATTATTCTCCTCTGAGAGTATCTTCCATTAAAACAAGGATTAAGACTCTCATCACTCAAATCAGACACAATGCCACAAGGAAACTCTGAGAGTATCTTCCATTAAAACAAGGATTAAGACACCAAGTCCTATTGCTACAAGAACAAGAAGATGATCTCTGAGAGTATCTTCCATTAAAACAAGGATTAAGACCTTTTCCTCGTGTACGATTGCACCAAATTCAAGATTACCTCTGAGAGTATCTTCCATTAAAACAAGGATTAAGACTCAACCTTAATAGTTTTTTGGATCTTCGACCCGAACTTCTCTGAGAGTATCTTCCATTAAAACAAGGATTAAGACGTAGATATTGACGATACGCATAGAAGCTGGATCTCTGAGAGTATCTTCCATTAAAACAAGGATTAAGACTCTTTACTGACTTAGCACCAGCCTTAATCAAACTCTCGACTCTGAGAGTATCTTCCATTAAAACAAGGATTAAGACCTCGACAGTTACTTCTTTGCCTTTTTTCAGCAGCTCCTCTGAGAGTATCTTCCATTAAAACAAGGATTAAGACCTCGTTACCTCTGCGCTCTGAGTGTTTGATGATGCTCTGAGAGTATCTTCCATTAAAACAAGGATTAAGACAGTTCCTAAGTTCAACAACAGTCTTTTCATAATTTGCTCTGAGAGTATCTTCCATTAAAACAAGGATTAAGACCAAGTTTTGCACCATTTTTCAATAACTCGCTAACTACCTCTGAGAGTATCTTCCATTAAAACAAGGATTAAGACTTGATTCTCCCTCTTTATAAGTACCATCTTCTTGTCTCTGAGAGTATCTTCCATTAAAACAAGGATTAAGACTCTCGATAATACTTTTCTTTTCCATAATTGTAACTCCTCTGAGAGTATCTTCCATTAAAACAAGGATTAAGACTTTTTCATAATCTTTGTTTTTATGATTTATAATTACTCTGAGAGTATCTTCCATTAAAACAAGGATTAAGACTTTTTGGATCTTCGACCCGAACTTTTTTTTATTCCGCTCTGAGAGTATCTTCCATTAAAACAAGGATTAAGACTTTTGCAGCCTTTAAGCACTCATTATCACTTTTACCCACTCTGAGAGTATCTTCCATTAAAACAAGGATTAAGACCTTTCAACACGGCTGTGTCAAAATTTGCCTTAATAGACTCTGAGAGTATCTTCCATTAAAACAAGGATTAAGACTTCCTGAACGTGCTGCAAGTGCACTTGTAATATCCTCTGAGAGTATCTTCCATTAAAACAAGGATTAAGACAAACTGTCTTATTCATTATAATAAGGTGTTTTATCACCTCTGAGAGTATCTTCCATTAAAACAAGGATTAAGACTTCTATAGACAAAAGAAACAATTCCTTTGCGAACTCTGAGAGTATCTTCCATTAAAACAAGGATTAAGACACAGCAAGAGATTCAGGACGTGAAAGGATGTGATTCTCTGAGAGTATCTTCCATTAAAACAAGGATTAAGACGTCTGTGTCTTTGCAGATGTAACCTGTAACTGAAAAACTCTGAGAGTATCTTCCATTAAAACAAGGATTAAGACTTAATTCTGATATAAGATCCTTGTTCATATCTCTGAGAGTATCTTCCATTAAAACAAGGATTAAGACTCTTTGAGTACCTCGTAATAGTACTCTGTGGTTGCTCTGAGAGTATCTTCCATTAAAACAAGGATTAAGACAAGTGAACTCATGGTGCCTTTTGTCTACACGTTGCTCTGAGAGTATCTTCCATTAAAACAAGGATTAAGACCTCGAACGTCTGTGTAATTGTTTTTCCTATAATAATTCTCTGAGAGTATCTTCCATTAAAACAAGGATTAAGACTACTACTATAGTGAACTTGCGCTCATTATTTTTCTCTGAGAGTATCTTCCATTAAAACAAGGATTAAGACCAAAAGTTCTTTCTGAAAAATTGTTAGCTAACTGCATCTCTGAGAGTATCTTCCATTAAAACAAGGATTAAGACATAAGACTTTAGCGTGCTAATGAATTTCTTTGTCTCTGAGAGTATCTTCCATTAAAACAAGGATTAAGACATAACATCACATTCTGAAGAACGTCTGTCAAATACTTCTCTGAGAGTATCTTCCATTAAAACAAGGATTAAGACGCCTGTCAAGTCACTGCCACACCGCTTTTTATTCCCTCTGAGAGTATCTTCCATTAAAACAAGGATTAAGACCGTAACCTTTGTGGCAATGTTCTTAAGAACCGTCTCTGAGAGTATCTTCCATTAAAACAAGGATTAAGACCCAACTTTTGTTACTACTACGATACCTTCTTGTGTCTCTGAGAGTATCTTCCATTAAAACAAGGATTAAGACTGGAGTTTTCTTCTCCTTACCTGTTTTCTCATGAACTCTGAGAGTATCTTCCATTAAAACAAGGATTAAGACTGCTCTATGGTCTTCTGTTGCATCGAAATTATAGACTCTGAGAGTATCTTCCATTAAAACAAGGATTAAGACCATCTGCCACTGTAAGAGCAGGAGAATAGTCAGCTCTGAGAGTATCTTCCATTAAAACAAGGATTAACACCTTTCAGCATAAGGTTTTTGCAGACAAGTGGTTTACTGCGGGTGTCGTAAAAAGGTAGCACAACAGAGAGAGAGATACAGCCTGCAAAGCATTGGTAACGGCTTTGTCTTTTGTAATTACATATTTCTTTATCAGAAGTTACTATCCCTTCCTTTCCAACAAGCAAATAACAAAATAAGTAATATAAATGTTTTTGACTTATAGAAGTTTTTTCGTAACTTTG
>ENA-OWLR01000195-OWLR01000195.1-metagenome-genome-assembly--contig:-NODE-195-length-18423-cov-7.985899_pt1 | contig 18423 bp, 16 predicted proteins | sample MGYA00245352_ERZ651110 | MGnify/ENA primary metagenome ERZ651110 (study PRJEB26857, sample SAMEA4031765) | metagenome | biome: human; feature: oral; material: saliva | place: Philippines | collected 2014... | reverse complement strand
TAATTCCACAACACTATTATAAATTAAACTTTTTAAGTACCTGAGCGACAAAAAGCTCTTGCTTTGGCAAGCGGCAGAGCCGAGCGGCTCAGGATTTTGCAATGTCAGAATTTTCACTTATCTTAGTATTGCAAAAAAACAATAGAATCTGACGATAAACATGGCAAAGATACAAATTTAATCTGAGAGACCCACTCCTTTTGGGGGATTATTTTCAATCATGAAGCAATTTGACTCCACATTATCATCTGTAATCGACTCAACTCTCGGTCTATTTTACGAATAGAATAATTGAAATCATAGCTTTTATTGCTCAACAACTCATCATTTTTGTTATAAAATTACGTATAGGCATTTATCTTTTTACAATATTCACGACAGAAATACGCTCGCATAAAACATAGAAAAATATATGTATTTTTTGTTGTCTGTAAAGCTACTCCTTACACTAAATGTAATGATTTTTCACATCCTCGATTTTAAAAGATGCTTTTTTGGCTTCGAAAAGACGCTTAATTGGCTTGCAAGAGATGCCCTTTTGGGTGCTTACAAACGCCCTTTTGAACTCGAAGTAAGCACCTTTTGAAATGCGCTCGTGCAAATGTTTGATACTCTGAGAGTTGCAAAGATGTATTTTTAAGTACCTTTTAGCACTTCTGAGGGGATTTTCTTAATTATTTTGTAATGATTTTTCAGAGTGAGGGGAAGGTTATTTTCAAGTGAGGTAGTGAGGTTATTTTCAGGTGAGGGAGTAAGGTTTAAGTCAATTAAAAAAGCCTGCCACGACCATGCGACAGACTTTCAAACTAATACCTTATGCTTTTAACTTAAAAGAGTTTTCAATACTTGCGATTTCAGCATGGAATCCTTTGTCAACTTTCAGTCGGTCTTCAATCTTTGAACAACTGTGGATTACGGTGCTGTGGTCACGATTACCCACCAACTTTCCGATACGACTTGCAGGCATCTTCGTATATTTCTGTGCCATATACATGCTCACTTGGCGTGCCATCACAATGTCTTTCTTGCGAGAACGAGAGTTGACTGCCGACATCGTGACGTTATAATGTGAGCAAACCTTGTCCATGATATCGTCAATTGTCAGCGGTTCGTCGTCAATTTTCACTGCACGTTTGATAACACGCTCAGCCAATCTCATATCAATATTACTATTGTAAACGACGCTGTAAGCGAGGAGTGAGTTGATAACACCTTGAAGGTCACGTACACTACCATTAGCAGTTTCGGCGATGAAACGCACTACATCCTCTGGAATGTTAAGACCGTCACGCTTAATCTTGCTATGGAGAATATCCACACACAGCTGTACGTTTGGCTTTTCCAACTCTGCAATCAAACCACATGAGAAACGTGTTAGCAAGCGGTCGTTCATACCCTTGAGATCTACTGGTGGGCGGTCGCTCGCTAAGATGATACGTTTTCCGTTACGGAAAAGGTGGTTGAAAATATGGAAGAAGGTATCCTGCGTCTTTGTTGCAGTAACCCATTCCTGGATATCATCGACAATCAGAATGTCAATTGTCTGATAGAAGTTGATAAAATCGTTGGTAGTATTCTGTCGTACAGAATCGGTGTACTGTACTTGGAACAGACGTGCAGACACGTATAACACACGCTTTTGTGGATAAAGCTGCTTTGCTTTTAATCCGATAGCATTCACAAGGTGAGTCTTTCCACAGCCCGATGGTCCATAGATGAACATTGGGTTAAACTGTGTTGTGTTAGGATGTTCTGCGATAGAAAGACCGATAGAGCGTGGGAGTTTGTTGCTGTCGCCTTCAACATAGTTGCTGAATGACTTATGAGGGTCGAGCTGCGAATCGAGGTCCTGTGGCACTGTATCCAGTACGGTTGGGCTCTGATTAGCGCGAGCAGTAGGACGCTGTGACGAGATATCCTCTACGGTGTCCTGCTCTAAGTCTTGTGACAAGTGATTCTCCTGATCAACCATTACACGATACGTCAGTTGTACGCCTTGTCCGAAGACACGCGTCAAGACCTTACGTAGCAAGTCTACGTAATGGCCCTCCAAATACTCATATACGAATTGGCTTGGGACCTGAACTAACAATGTCTTTGATGCTGGCTTGTACGACTGTAAAACAATCGGACGAAACCAAGTATCAAATTGCTGCTCGGTCACATTCTCCTTAATGAGCTGGAGGCAACTATCCCAAAGATTTTTAGGATTGACGTTCATAATTGGTTGACTATAATATCTATGTCTTTCTCGAAATAGTGGCGTGCCGACTATCTCTGATTAATTTTGATAGTGCAAAGATAGCAATTTATTTATAAAGAGAACTATTTGTAAGATAATGTCCTAAAGACGTGAAAGTTTGTAAATCGTTATATCTGTGGAGGTTGCGTCATCTTTCTTACGAACCACTCATTTTGCGTAGTTGTGTAATTGTAAGTATTTGAAAAACAATAAGTTTCACCCACCTTACACCCTTTATGACGCTGAGAGTGAAACAAACGCAGGGAAAGCGCAAAGAAGCTGATATTCAAACGGCTTCAAAACACTTTCCCTGCGTGTGAAACATTGATAATATTATTTAGACTATATTTAAATTACTTGTCTTTTCTACCAAAGAGAGAGAAATGAACATAACGCTTTGGATGTGCTTTAAGATTTGTCAAAAGACTATCTGCTGAGCGCATCGTGCTATTAAGATTATTGTACAAAGAGGCGTCGTTAAGCATCAATCCCATTGTACCCTCGTTGCTATTCAGCTTAGCAGTGAGCGAGTTCATATTGTCTAAAGTTGCGTTCACCTTAGCCATCGTAGCCTCAACATCAAGTCCGTTCACCTTATTATTAAGGTTAGACATCATCGTATTTGCGCCACGGATAGCCCCACGAGCCTCTGTAACGCCTCTGTTTGCGTTTACCATCATGCCGTTGGCATTGTCCATCACCCTACCAGCCTTTGCAGCCACAACAGGCAAAGAACCATTAACCTGTGCAAGCAAGGTGTTAAGCTCACGGGTAGAAGTAGTAAGATTGGCTGTAATCTTGTCTATATTGTGTACCGAACTCTGAAGAGCTGGGTCGGCAAGGAGTGTATTTACGCTTCCAAGGATGCTATCCAACTTTGGCAACATCTTCTGTATAGAAGGCACCATACTCTTCAAGTCGCCTAAAGTACCATCATTAATAACACCGTCAATCCATCCGTTAGGCTCCAAGAACTTCGTGCTTTTGCCAAACAGTAGTACGACCTTCACGTTACCCATGATGTCACTAACAATCTCTGCGGTAGTACCCTCTGGGATTCTCAATGTCTTTTCAACATCGATATCAACTGTGATAGACTCGCCTAACTTATCATAGTCGTAATCAATATTCCTAACGATACCCACCTTGAAACCGCGAGCATAGACAGGAGTTGATGTAGACAAGCCCGTGATATCGTTGAACTTAATCTTGTAATGTGCGTCATTCGAGAAGAGGGAAATACCTCTTAGGAACTGTATTCCAAAGAATAACACAACGATTGCAAGTATAGCAACGATGGCAATCCTTACTTGTGGTGTGAAAACTTTCTTCATATCTGTTTTGTTTACTTATTCTTTTTATTCTTGAGAAACTCTGCTATTGCTTGGTTGACATCCATACGTGCACCGTTTTTGTAGGCAATAATAAAAGCTTGTGGGAAGTCTTTCAAGAACTTTCCACGCAATCATGAGATGTCGTTATAATTCGTACTGGAGCCTATACAATACTTATAAAAGTTGCCTTCTTGAACACAATCAATGTCTGTATGCCCACGGAAGAGTTCACTACCCGACCGCAACTGACGGTTAGAAGCCAACACCTGCACCTTAAAGACAGGTACGCTCTTTGCCGTTTCAGCCTCAGAATCATTACAAGGGAGCAACTCTCGAATCGCATCTGAGATCCTCTTCTTCGCCTCTTGTACCTTATTCATAGGGCGAGCTGGGGGTGCTGGGGTGGAAGAACGTGGCTGCTCTACGGGTACTGTAGAACGAGAACGCTGCACAGGAGCCGCAGAACGGGAACGCTCTATTGGCGCAACAGGACGCGGTTTAGTTGTTGGAGCAGTTGGAACAACGCGATCTATCACGATTCGCTTGTTCTCAACAGGACGGTAAGGCACCACGATGCGTGTGTCATAGGCATTCTTGTATTGTACAAAAGCATTGTAAATACCCTTTGCCATGGCATCTATACCTGCTGGAGAGTTCAGATATTCCTCCTCATCAGCTGCCGTAATGAAGCCTAACTCTATCAAACAACTTGGCATATAACTCTCTCGCAACACGAGGAAACCAGCCTGATGAACACCTTTATCAATACGTCCTGCAGACGAACAAACAGAGTTCTGTATCATTCGAGCTAACTCAACACTCCGCTCCATGTTCGCATTCTGCATGAATTCAAACATGATATAACTCTCTGAGGAGTTTGGGTCAAAACCCTGATAGGTCTGCTGATAGCCTTTCTCCATTGAGATAACGCTATTCTCTCGCATAGCCACATCGAGGTTAGCCTTCGCACGGTGCATACCTAAGGTGTACACCTGAAATCCTTTTACATAACGACCTGATGCAACAGAGTTCGTATGTACGGATATAAAAAGGTCTGCCTTAGCCTTATTGGCGATGTCTGCACGTTGATGCAAAGGGATAAACACGTCGGTCTTACGGGTATAAATCACATTGACATCTGGCAGATTCCTCTCTACATAACGACCAAAAGCCAAGGCTATATTCAAGTTGATGTCCTTCTCCTTTGAGATTGCACCTATCGCACCAGCGTCATGACCACCATGACCAGGATCAATAACAAGTGTGAACCGTCCGTCTGCAGCCCATGACAGGCTTACCGACAAGACCAAGAAAACAAGGAGAAGCGATATTTTCTTAAACATACTTAACTATTTAAAGGGCAAAGATACGGCTTTTCGTTGGGAAACCAAGGCTCTAAACCTCGGTTTTATCATTTATTAAGTGTAATTCCACGCCTGCCCCATCACTATCAGCACCCATTGGAGGATTAAGTTTCACGAGTTTTAAGTCGATACTACTTATCATTGGGAAAGCCGCACACAATGCCTCGACAATGGACCCAGCGACGGATTCTAACAGGCGAGCGGGTTGTTTCATGACTTCTCTTATGACGTTAAACACTTCTGCATAGTTCAGTGTGTCAGCAACATCATCGCTCTTCATTGCCGTTGCAAACGGATAGCCTAACCGCAAGTCGAGCACATACTCATTACCGACCACACGCTCCTGCTCCCCTACTCCGATACAAGCATGGAAGTGAAGACCTTGCAGAAGTATATAACTTGTCATTAAATTCATCATTCTTTGAGGGAAGTGAGGGCAAGACGAGCGGTCCGCCCTCTGCTTTAATCCAAGTCAGTCATTAGTCTACAATAGGTATATGTATGGTTTTCTAACGACCGAATTGGAATCTAATTGAACTTTACTGTTAACTGCTTAGCCACAACGTGAGGCACCACAGTTAGTACAAATCAGACAACCTTCTTGATAAACAAGGGTCTCCTGACCACAGACTGGACATTTCAAGCCTGACGCACTCGTACCATCAACAACATACTTCTTCAATGCTCGCTCAACACCATTCTTCCATGTGTTGATGCTTTCGTTCTTCAACTGAAGCGAACCAACGAGCTTGATGACGTGATCGATTGGCATACGATAACGCAATACGCCTGAAATCAGCTTCGCATAGTTCCAATACTCTGGGTTGAACTTCTCTGACAAGCCTTCAACAGTGGTCTTATAACCACGCTTATTCTCAAACTGGAAGTCGTAACGATGACTGCCGTCTTCGGCTGTTTGCTTGATAATCTTACCTTTAGTTACGCTCTTTGGAAGGGCAATACCCTCCTCATCGTCCTGCAAACCTGTAAAGATTTCGTAAGGATAACCCTCTAACAAACCAACGAAAGCCACCCATTTCTCTTTGTTGTTTTGGAAGCGTACGACGTCACACTCCAATTCTTTTGGACGAACTTCAATTACATTTGGATGATTACAGATATGCTCATGATGCTCCTCAGCTGAGTTAAGGTCTTTTGCCTTCTCCTCATCGACAGGCTTTTCGTCCTTTGTCTTGTCCTTCTTCGATACCGAAATCATCACACCTGAGCGACTTCCGTCACGATAGATAGTACAGCCCTTGCAACCACTACGCCATGCCTCAACATAGAGTTTATTCACTAACTCCTCGTCAACCTGATTTGGAAGGTTCACAGTCACTGAGATTGAGTGGTCTACCCACTTCTGAATGGCACCCTGCATACGTACCTTCATCAACCAATCGACATCGTTTGCGGTAGCTTTATAATAAGGAGAACGCTTCACAAGTTCATCAATCTCTTCTTGACTGTACTTCTTCTGCGTATCAATTCCGTTCACTTCCATCCATGTCAGGAACTTACGGTGGTAAACAATGTACTCCTCAAAAGAGTCGCCCACCTCATCAACGAAGTCTACATGTACATCCGTATCGTTTGGATTCACCTTACGGCGACGCTTATATACAGGCATAAAGACAGGTTCAATACCCGATGTTGTCTGTGTCATGAGCGAGGTTGTACCCGTAGGAGCAATCGTCAGACAGGCAATATTTCTACGACCATACTTCTTCATATCCTCGTAGAGCTGTCCGTCAGCCTCCTTCAAACGAAGAATAAACGGATTCTTCTCCTCTCGCTTAGCATCATATATCTCAAACGCACCACGCTCCTGTGCCATTGTCACCGATGAACGATAAGCATTCAGAGCCAATGTGCGATGAATATCAACAGAGAAGTCGGTTGCTTCCTGTGTTCCATAACGCAAGCCCATAGCTGCTATCATATCGCCCTCAGCGGTGATTCCCACACCTGTACGACGACCCTGACAGCTCTTTTTCTTGATCTTCTCCCAAAGATGATACTCTGCACTCTTCACCTCATCCACCTGAGGATCGGTCTTTATCTTCGACATGATGAGGTCGATTTTCTCCATCTCAAGGTCGATGATGTCGTCCATCAATCGCTGTGCGAGCTGTGCATGACGCTTAAACAATTCCATATCGAAGCGTGCATGGTCTGTGAATGGGTCGATAACGTATGAATAAAGATTCAACGAAAGGAGTCGACAACTATCGTATGGACAGAGTGGAATCTCACCACATGGGTTCGTTGAAACGGTCTGGAAACCAAGGTCTGCATAACAATCAGGAATACTCTCTCGGATAATTGTATCCCAAAAAAGTACGCCCGGCTCGGCACTCTTCCATGCGTTATGTACTATCTTTTCCCATAATGCCTTAGCAGAAATCTCCTTCGTTACGCTTGGCTTGCTGCTATTGGTAGGGAACTGCTGTACGTATGTCTTATCCTCAACGACTGCCTGCATGAACTCATCGGTAATCTTCACCGACACATTAGCACCGGTCACCTTGCCTTCTTCCATCTTGGCATCGATAAACGCCTCTGAATCTGGATGCTTAATACTTACAGAAAGCATCAAGGCACCACGACGACCATCCTGCGCTACCTCACGAGTACTGTTTGAATAACGCTCCATGAAAGGTACAAGACCCGTTGAAGTCAGGGCAGAGTTGTTCACTGGTGAGCCTTTCGGACGGATATGAGTCAAGTCATGTCCTACTCCACCACGACGCTTCATCAGCTGCACCTGCTCTTCGTCAATGCGCATAATGGCACCATAAGAATCGGCATTACCGTCCAAACCGATAACGAAACAGTTAGAAAGTGATGCCACCTGATAGTTATTACCGATACCCGTCATCGGACTACCAGCAGGGATAATATATCTGAAATGGTCCAAGAGGTCGAAAACCTCCTGTGGCGTCAAAGGGTTCTTATATTTGTTTTCAATACGAGCTATCTCGTTAGCAATGCGCCAATGCATCTGTTCTGGCGACTTCTCATAGATATTTCCGAAGCTATCCTTCATCGCATACTTGTTGACCCACACACGAGCAGCAAGTTCGTCTCCACCGAAATAAGCTAAAGATGCTTGAAAAGCTTCATCGAATGAGTAAGTTTGTTTGGTTTCCATTATTGTCGTTTTAGAATTTTTTTCGTCTGCGAAGTTACGAATTGTTTTCCAAAATAGAAAACATTTACTTAACTTTGTAGCATCAAAATTATCTAAAATGAAAACTATCAATACAAGAAAGACGATAAGAAAATACACCAACAAGGATGTATCGGAGGATTTACTGAAAACTCTATTAGAGAAGGCTGAACGTACGCCAACAATGGGAAACCTGCAGCTTTACTCGGTTGTCATCACTCGCAACGAGGAAAAGAAGGCGCAACTCGCACCTGCTCATTTCAACCAACCGATGGTCATGGGGGCACCTGTGGTCCTCACCTTCTGCGCTGACTTCCGTCGTACTACGCTCTGGGCGGAGAACCGTAAGGCTACTCCGGGTTACGACAACTTCCTTTCTTTCCTCAATGCTGCCACCGATGCGCTGCTTTATTGTCAGACTTTCTGCAATCTTGCAGAGGAAGAGGGCTTAGGTACTTGTTTCTTAGGTACGACCATTTACAACCCTAAAACCATCATTGAAGTCCTACAACTGCCTCGCTTAGTGATGCCTGTTGCCACTATCACACTCGGTTGGCCTGCTGAAGATCCAGCCCTCACCGACCGCCTTCCTATCGACAGCATCATCCACCACGAGACTTACGAAGACTATACCCCCGACCGTATCGATACTTTCTATACGCCAAAGGAGCAGTTAGAGGAAAACAAACACTTTGTGGAAATCAACAACAAAGAAACCCTCGCACAGGTCTTCACCGACCTCAGATATACGAAGGAGGCGAATGAAGCAATATCAAAGGCGTTGTTAGAAACGCTGAAGGAGCAGTGGTAAAATAAAAGAAACAACCAAAACACACCACAGCAACAACTGGCCCCTCCCCCTTACCCCTCCCCCAAAGGGAGGGGAGTGAAAAGCGAGGTACCCCTTGTGGTTTCCATATTGTTTGCTATTTCAGGATAGAGAAGGGATATATAAAAGGTGTGTTTTATATAAAATATAGTAAGGATTAAGGCTAATTCTCATATAGTCTTAGTCTTTTGAAAGACAATGCTGAAGACCTAATAATGCTGGTATTTGTGTGTAAAGAGATATGTGTGGGGGCTTAACACACGGCGTGCGGAGGCTTTGCACATGATGTGCGGGGCGTTAATTGGCTTGGAGAAGGTGAAAAAGCCTCCCCCCTCCAACCCTCTCTCCTACAGAGAGGGGGAGTGATGGGAACCGTTTGCTTAGGGATGACTAAACAGTTTTTCCAACCATAGGGGTATCTCGCATTCTACTCCCCTCCCTATGGGGGAGGGGTTGGGGGGTGGGGCCAGTTGCTTTCGTTACATTTCACTCCCCTCCCTTTGGGGGAGGGGTAAGGGGGAGGGGCCAGTTGTTGCTGCTTGTTGTGGTGATTGGTTGCTGTTTTACTCTTTCTTTTTTCCTCAATTTCCTTTCCCTCTCAATATTTTTTTATATATTTGCGCCATATTATAATCTATCTATTACACAACCTAAACATTTTAAATTATGGAACACATCCCACAAGTTTTTTGGCTCATTCCCATTGCATCAGTATGCGCCTTGGGTATGGCATGGTATTTCTTTAAGTCTATGATGAAAGCGGAGGAAGGTACACCCCGCATGGTTGAGATTGCTGAATACGTGCGCCGTGGTGCCATGGCGTATCTGAAACAGCAATACAAAGTCGTATTGATTGTTTTTGTTGTCCTTGCGATCGTCTTCGCCATCATGGCTTATGGCTTCAATGCGCAGAATGAATGGGTACCCTTTGCCTTCCTGACTGGTGGTTTCTTCTCTGGCCTTGCGGGTTTCTTCGGTATGAAAACGGCTACCTATGCCAGTGCGAGAACAGCCAATGCAGCACGCAACGGACTCAACAATGGACTCAAAATTGCCTTCCGTTCGGGCGCAGTCATGGGACTCGTTGTCGTAGGATTAGGCTTGTTAGACATAGCCATTTGGTTCATTGTCCTCACTTGGTTCTATTCTGATAAGATGACAACGAGCGAAATGCTTATCACCATCACAACAACGATGTTGACCTTCGGTATGGGTGCATCTACACAGGCTTTGTTTGCTCGTGTGGGTGGCGGCATCTATACAAAGGCGGCTGACGTGGGCGCCGACCTTGTGGGTAAGGTGGAAGCTAACATCCCTGAAGACGACCCACGCAACCCTGCAACGATTGCCGACAACGTAGGCGACAACGTGGGTGACGTGGCTGGTATGGGTGCCGACCTATACGAGAGCTATTGTGGTTCGATTCTTTCTACGGCTGCCTTGGGTGCAACTGCCTTTGCTGCCTCATCAGGTGATATGCAACTAAAGGCTGTCATTGCTCCAATGCTCATCGCTGCCGTCGGTGTTTTCCTTAGTTTGTTCGGTATTTTCCTCGTAAGAACGAAGGAGGGAGCCACGATGAAAGACCTTCTCCACGCCTTAGGATTGGGCACGAACACGGCTGCCGTACTCATTGCAGCTGTTAGTTTCCTCATTCTCTACCTCTTAGGATTAGAGAACTGGTTGGGTGTTAGCTTCTCTGTGATTGCTGGTTTGGCAGCTGGTGTTATCATCGGACAGGCAACGGAGTACTATACTTCCCAGAGTTACATGCCTACAAAGGCGATTTCGGAGGCAAGTCATACAGGTGCAGCGACTGTTATTATAAAAGGTATTGGTACGGGTATGATTTCTACTTGCATCCCTGTCCTTTCTATTTCAGTGGCTATCATGCTGAGTTATCTCTGTGCCAACGGCTTTGACATGTCAATGTCAGCACTCTCTATTCAGCACGGACTCTATGGTATCGGTATCGCTGCGGTCGGTATGCTCTCAACCTTAGGTATCACCTTGGCAACAGATGCTTACGGACCGATTGCAGACAATGCTGGCGGTAATGCGGAGATGAGCGAGTTAGGAGCGGAGGTACGCCAGCGTACAGATGCCCTTGACGCCTTGGGTAACACCACAGCTGCTACGGGTAAGGGCTTTGCTATTGGTTCGGCTGCACTGACCGCATTGGCGTTGTTAGCTTCTTATATCGAGGAAATCAAGATTGCCATGGCACGCGTCGGTACACAAATGACCAACGTTGCAGGCGAAACCATTGATGCCACAAAGGCTACTATCCCGGACTTCATGAACTTTTTCCAAGTGAACCTGATGAATCCAAAGGTGCTTGTCGGTGCGTTTATCGGTGCTATGGCAGCCTTCCTTTTCTGCGGATTGACAATGGGTGCCGTTGGTAGAGCAGCAGGAAAGATGGTGGAAGAGGTGCGTCGTCAGTTCCGTGAGATTAAGGGAATATTAGAAGGAACAGGTACACCAGACTACGGACGATGCGTAGAAATCAGTACTCAGAGTGCGCAACACGAGATGATTATCCCATCGCTTTTAGCCATCATCATCCCTGTTGTCGTCGGTCTTTTACTCGGAGTGGCAGGTGTATTGGGCTTGTTAGTAGGCGGTTTGGCAGCCGGCTTCACCCTTGCCGTCTTCATGTCGAATGCTGGTGGTGCGTGGGACAATGCGAAGAAGTATGTCGAGGAGGGCAACTTCGGTGGTAAAGGCTCTGACGCTCACAAGGCAACCATCGTCGGTGACACCGTTGGCGACCCATTCAAAGACACTTCTGGACCATCGCTCAACATCCTTATCAAACTCATGAGCATGGTCAGCATCGTCATGGCGGGCCTCACTGTTGCCTGCCTATAACAACACTCTCGGAGTTGTTTTCGTGAGAATAAGGCTTTACTTTCATGGAAAGAAATTTTTATCTTCCCAAAAGAAAACATTTCTTTTCGTGAGGGTAATCCGCTGTGTGTAGGCTGTAAGATGCCTGACTATGCGGCTAAAGCTATTTATAAGGTTCATTTTAAGACTTCGAAAATCTATGCAGATAAGGAATTGAAAAATCATTACATAAGTTCGAAGAAAACATCAATAAATAACGGCAAAAACACATACAAAAAGCAGCTTTGTAACCATAAGGAAATCAATTAGTTATAAAGTGGTAACGTAAGAGGTGCTTAGTAAGGGTTCAAAAGGGCGTTAATAAGACCTCAAAAGGGCACCTTTTGCAAGCCGAAAGAGCCTCTTTTAGCCCCCCAAAGAGCATGTATTGGTTTTGAGATGAGTGAAAATAGTTTACAAACACTTTTAAACCAGAGACCAATAGCATTTCTATTCATACATCAATTTACCTTTTTCAATGATTTTCAAAGATTTACTCTAAAGACTTGCAAGATTAAAATAAAAGAACTATCTTTGCCGTGACAGTTTCCACCACGCCTCTTTTAAATGCGTACCAGGGTGGAACTTTTGCTTTTAATACACTTATGGATTACACTAAACAACCTTTGGATTATCCCCAAATTCTCCAAATGCTGAAAGATCGGGGACTTATTATCAAAGATGATGATGACGCTTCAGTACAGCTACAAATCATGAGTTATTTCCGTTTGGCTAACTATCTCCGCCCAATGGAACAAAACAAGGCTACCCATACATTTAAGCCCAACAGCCATTTCGCTAATGCTATCAACCTTTATTTCTTTGATAAGAAACTGAGGGCTTTGCTTTTTACAGCCATACAAAGCTTTGAAATAGCCCTTCGTTCGAAACTTATTCATCATTTCTCAATGACTTATGGTGCATTTTGGTTATCCGTTCAAAAGAAGAGTTTATTCAAGAGCATTTGAACAAATATTCTAATCCGATAATCCCTCCTGTCTGGAAAACTTTAGAGGTGGTTTCCTTCGGTACCCTATCGCTTATCTTTTGTAATTTATCTGATACAAAGATAAAAAAGATAATTGCACGAGAGTTCAACCTACCACAACATAAGATACTTGAAAGCTGGTGCAAAAGTACAGTTGCTCTCCGCAATAATCTGGCACATCACTCAAGAACATGGAATAGAGTTTATCCTATCAAACCACAATTACCAAAATCTCTTAACAAGGATTGGATAAATCCTACAGGAGTTGCCAATAATCGCTTGTATGCTCAACTTTGTTGCTTAGAGTATCTGCAGAATGCTACCCACCCAAATAATAGATTCAAAAAGCGCTTAAAACAACTACTAATTTCCTATCCTAATGTTGATGTGGCTGCGATGGGCTTCCCGACAGGGTGGGAGAACGAGCCTCTTTGGAAGTAAGATAAATTGTAGCCGTCATGTAATATATTTAATTAGTAATCTGTTTACGTATTGACAAGTAAGCAAATAGCTTAATAAAAGAATCAATACGCTAATAAATAGACAAAGAAACTATAGCCTTTTCAACACATTAAACTGAAGTACATGAAATAAAAGCAGTAAGAATGTAGGTCTATGACAGCACCTCTATTTTATAAAGAATGTCAATTTTTTCCTCATTCCAAATATTATCCTTACCTTTGTCTTAAGATTATTGACATGAAACTTATGGTATTACTTGTCAATCCTAAATTATTATTTATATCGTAATATTGCTATGATAAAAAGATTTATGCTGTTCGTTGCAGCAATGGTAGTGAGCATCAGTGCATCTGCACAGTTTCAAGAGGGTAAGGGCTACTTAGGTGCTTCCCTGACAGGACTCGACTTGCACTATAATGGTCAGGACGGATTAAACTTAGGTGTACAAGCAAAGGCAGGTTACTTCCCTTGGGATAACCTCATGGTGCTTGCTACATTCGATGCGGCACACAATGGTTCTGAGGCTGTAGCCGACCATATCAGCGTAGGTGTTGGTGGACGTTATTATATCACACAGAACGGTCTCTACTTGGGTGCGGGCGTGAAGCTTCTCCATGCCAACCATAACTATAACGACCTGATGCCGGGTGTTGAGGTGGGTTATGCCTTCTTCATCAACCGTTCGGTGACGATTGAGCCTGCGCTTTACTATGACCAGTCATTCAAGACACATAACTATTCGACAGTGGGCTTGAAGGTTGGTCTCGGCATCTACCTCTTTGATGATTAATCAAGAGGAAGCAACAGATATTATTTTAAGGACTGGCTGTCTGTATAGGGATGCACTTTTGGGGTGTGTCCCTATATCTCTCAAAATCAAAGCCATTGTCCTAATCGACTATATAGAATAAAAAAGAGGATTACAAGTGTAACCCTCCTTTCGATTATCTCCAGCCTACGAGAATTAATTTTAAATGCAACAATACCCTTCTCAACTCTTAGAACGTGCCGTAGAGGCTTTCTCACAGTTGCCAGGTGTGGGGCGTAAAACCGCTCTGCGCCTTGTTTTGCATCTGCTACGACAGTCAACTGAGGACGTGGATAGCTTTGCGGATGCTGTCATTCGTGTGAAACACGATGTGAAGTATTGCAAGGTTTGCCATAACATTTCCGATAATGAGGTTTGCTCTATCTGTTCTGACCCACGCCGAGACGGCTCGGTGGTCTGTGTGGTAGAGAACATTCAGGACGTTATGGCGATTGAGAATACCCAGCAGTTCCATGGATTATACCACGTTTTGGGAGGTATCATCTCTCCTATGGACGGCATCGGACCGCACGACTTAGAGATTGAATCGCTTGTAGAGCGCGTAGAAGAGGGTACGGTAAAGGAAATCATCCTTGCCCTTGCCAGTACGATGGAGGGCGACACAACCAACTTTTATATCTCACGCAAGCTGAAAGACACAGGCGTGAAACTGTCGGTTATCGCACGAGGTATCTCTGTTGGCGACGAACTTGAATATACAGATGAGGTGACGTTGGGCAGAAGTATTCTGAACCGTACACCTTTTGAATCTTAAAACAACCATGGATAAAACAAGAAAAATACTTCTTATTGAGTTCTTTGGCTCATGCCTTATCACACTGCTCATCATCGCGGTGTATGAACTTGAACTGATCTTGCCCGGTGCGTGGGCTGATGTTGAAAGCAGCAAGATGGTGACCGTGCAGTTTCTTATGCAACTGTTGACCCTCGCTGCTATCCCACTTGCACTCTTCCTTTTCAAGATTGGCTACGTACACTCTGACTTACATACCGACGAGAGTCATGTCAGTCGTAAGCTTCTCTTCTGGGGTAGCGTGCGAATGATGATGCTTTGCGTTCCGATGATACTCAATACCTTCTTCTACTATGCCTTCGGGGATAGTATAAGTTTCTTCTATCTTGCCGTCATCTTAGCGTTGAGCTTATTCTTCGTCTTCCCCAACAAGAAGCGTTGCGAGCATGAATGTTCTATGGATAGTTCAGAACAAGCATAAATGAAACTAAGCGTTGTCATCGTTAATTATAACGTAAAATACTATCTCGGACAGTGTCTTGAGAGTCTTCAGCGTGCTTTGAAAGGCGTTGAAGCTGAGGTATTTGTGGTTGACAACCATTCTCATGACGGCTCCGTAGCCTACCTGCGCAGCCATTTCCCTGATGTTCACTTCATTGCCAGTGCGCATAACTTAGGCTTTGCGGGTGGTAATAATATTGCAATTCGCCAGAGTAAGGGCGAATATGTCTTACTACTCAATCCCGACACGGTTGTGGGCGAGGAGGTTATCCATGCTTCTATCGACTTCATGGATAGCCACCTAACGGCTGGAGGACATGGCGTACAGATGCTCACTCACTGTGGTGAACGAGCCTTAGAAAGTCGTCGTGGCTTGCCATCACCCATTGTTTCGTTCTATAAGATGGTAGGACTTTGCAAGCACTTCCCACAAAGTGACCGCTTTGCACATTATTATATGGGTAGTCTGTCGTGGGATATTCCGGGCAAGATTGAGGTAATCAGCGGTGCTTACTGCTTCCTTCGCAAGTCTGCCTTAGACAAGGTAGGACTCTTAGACGAGGACTTCTTTATGTATGGCGAGGATGTCGACCTCAGCTATCGACTGCTGAAAGGTGGCTTTGAGAACTGGTATCTCCCCGTACGTATCCTGCATTACAAGGGCGAGAGTACGCAGAAGTCGAGCTTCCGATATGTTCACGTCTTCTATGATGCCATGCTTATCTTCTTCCGCAAGCATTATGGCGGTATGAACGCACTATGGCGACTACCGATTAAGACGGCTATCTACGTGAAAGCCTTTGGTTCACTGATAGGTACAACGATACGCGCAACGAGAAAGAAGTTGGGATTTCGTACTTCGAAAGCTAAATCATTCCCACATTATATATTTGTTGCAGGCAAAGATGTCATGGGAAAATGCCAACGATTGGCTACAGATAATGCCCTCGTGGCAGAGTATCGAGTAGCAGATAAGGATAGCTTGCAGCACACGCATGCCGACCTACTCAAGGAGTTTGGAGGCAAGAACAGACCTTACTGCATCGTCTATGACACCGACTTATTCAGCTATCAAGACATCCTGAATGTCTTTGCCGAACAGCCAAAGCAGAATATTCACATTGGTTTCTACCATAGAAAGGAGAACAGAGTCGTCACCATGATGGAAGTTATAGGAGATTAAAGCATGGAAAAGAAACAGCACGTGGAAGTCAGACTGAGAGCTATGGAGCCGGAAGACCTCGATATGCTCTATCACATTGAGAACGATCGTAGCCTATGGAACATCAGTGCAACGAATGTTCCCTACAGCCGTTATGCCCTGCATAACTACATTGCTGACGCAAAAAACGATATCTATATCGACGGACAACTGCGTATGATGATTGAGAATCGTGAGCAGGAAATTGTCGGTGTGATAGACCTTGTCAACTTCGACCCAAAGCATCAGCGGGCGGAAATGGGTATTATCATCATGAAACCATTTCGCCAAAAAGGCTATGCACAAGCCGCTATTTCTGCCCTAATAGACTATACCCGCAATGGGCTACACCTCAAACAAATCTACGCTGTAGTAGACGTTGACAACGAGGTGTCAATCCGCTGTCTTTCGTCCATTGGTTTTACAAATGGCTGTATACTAAAAGAGTGGCTTTATTGTGACGGACAATACAAGGATGCAAGGGTAATGCAACTTTTTATATAAAAAGCATAAATTAATTTTGGTGGAATAGATTTTTATTATTACCTTTGCACACGCAAAACAGAAAAAGGGTTTTAAACATCCATTTTGGTGCGTTAGTTCAGTTGGTTAGAATGCCTGCCTGTCACGCAGGAGGTCACGAGTTCGAGTCTCGTACGCACCGCTGAAACCCCTTCTGTAATGCTTGGTGCGTTAGTTCAGTTGGTTAGAATGCCTGCCTGTCACGCAGGAGGTCACGAGTTCGAGTCTCGTACGCACCGCTGAAACCTCGGTATTTACCGAGGTTTTTTTGTATCCTCTCGAGTCTTAATCTTGTATGTGTAGAATCGAGCCCAGCCCTTATAACAGTAATATTCACCGTCCACTTGTCTGTTGAAGTGTATGGGTGGAAACCGACAACAGCCCTAACAACAATAGTATTCACCATCCACTTGTCTGTTGAAGTGTATGGGTGGGAACCGACAACAGCCGCTTGTAGCTGTAATCATCACAACGCCTTTGCATGAACCAGTGTATGCGTAGAATCGTCCCCAACCCCTAACAGCTTCTTCAGAACATTGCCTCAGAACGGAGGCGACTGCCTGATACAATGCCGATGAGTGCCCGTTTATGGCTACCGAACAAAAGGCTTAAGGCGTGGTGACCCTAATCATGGTTCATGAAAAACGCTTTCAGAACGAAAAAGGCACCTCACGAAGGTTGAATAAAGCCGTCATGTAGTCCAATTCTTTCCAATGTTTGCAAAATTGGAAAGAATTGACAACGATGCTTCCTACGCTTTAGAGAGTATTTCGTCTAAACCATCTCCTTTGATATAAGCCCTTTTCACCTTGTTTAATGAGATTTCCGAGACAATGTTCTCACCTAACAGACCGATGATATCCGACTTGGCTGTTGTTGGACTAACACCGAATTTAACCTCCAAGTCTTTGATGGTCACCATCGCAGTGGGTTCATCAGCAAAGAGCTTGATAATCTGTGCTTGCCGCTCATTAAAGTTCCCCATGCGCAGGAAAAGACTTGTCGCTTTCTTCTCCTCTTGCTTCCGCTTGAAAGACAGAATAACCGAGGACAGGGGAGACAGGGTAAGGAAGACAGGGTAACAGAGTAAGACAGAGGTAACAGATGGGGTGGTTTTTAAGACAGAGTAACATGAGGACGGATAGAGACAGGGTATGGAAGACAGGGTAACAGAGTAAGACAGGAGTAACAGATGGGGTAGTTTTTAAGACAGAGTAACATGAGGACGGAGGGAGACAGGTGGTTTTTTTAAGACAGAATGACATAATGACAAAGGAAGACAGGTGTCAGAAAGATAGTGGCCCCTCCCCCGACCCCTCCCCCGAAGGGAAGGGGAGTGATCACCGAGATACCC
>ENA-OWLR01000180-OWLR01000180.1-metagenome-genome-assembly--contig:-NODE-180-length-19007-cov-6.287358_pt1 | contig 19007 bp, 16 predicted proteins | sample MGYA00245352_ERZ651110 | MGnify/ENA primary metagenome ERZ651110 (study PRJEB26857, sample SAMEA4031765) | metagenome | biome: human; feature: oral; material: saliva | place: Philippines | collected 2014... | reverse complement strand
ACGGAGCTTCTCGCCATCGCGCTGCGCGATGCAGCCACCAATAGCAACAACGCGCTTGCCTGATGGAGGCGTTGGTGCGCTGACCATGGCAGAAGCCTGACCGTAGAGACGCTGATCAGCGTTCTCACGAACACTGCAGGTCATAAAGATGACAATGTCTGCATCGTCAGTATCAGAAACCTCATTGCAGCCACAAGCCTCAAGCAGACCAGAGACACGCTCTGTATCGTGCAGATTCATCTGGCAGCCAAAAGTTTTGATGTGATATGTTTTTCCTACGAGCTCGGAATTTTCAATCATACTTAAAGTACCTCGTCATACTCAGTGGGACTAACAGCTGGCGTCTGCGTATCGGGAGCAGACAATGTGTGGACATAAATGGCAATTTTAATTGCAGTTCTACTCTCCCCTGCAATTTCGATATCAGAAAACGTTGGAGCACAGGTGATATCCAGACCGCAAGGAATCAAGAAGCCACGCGCAATAGCAATAGCTTTGATGCCCTGGTTGACTGCACCCGCACCAATGCACTGGAGCATAACAGGCTCATTATCTTTAACCAGTCCCGCAATAGCTCCTGCTACAGAAGCTGGTGAAGACTTACTTGAAACTTTAAGCAAACCCATGAGTGCTCCAATTATTGTGCGTTTGTTCTACTCTTGCGACTCAATATCAAAAGTCACAACAATTTTGTTTTTACTTACACGAACACGAGGCTCAGACGTCAAAGAAACGTAGTATTTCTCGGACAACTCAGCAAAACTCTGCTCCATTTTTCGAGAAAAGCTGCTGATATCAGCTTTGCTCATCTTGAGACCTCGGTGGTCTTTCATCAGATCAACTTCGCGAGAAACCCCTTCAGGTTCAACAGTGTGGCTGACCTGTGCATACACGCTACGCAAAGGCTTTATCTGCTCAGCAATAATTCTATGAGCAGTTCTATCTGACATTGAAAGACCAAGAGACTTACAAACCTCAGAAAGCTCTGTTGCATCCGCTGCGGCCCTGAAGCGCTCGAGAATAGGCACGTTTTCAAAGCCTTCAACAAATAGCAGGTCAGCGATATCAAGCGTCTGTGCAATTCTGCGACGAGCAGTAGCTGCAATCTCTGCAGCAGAGCCCAGCATTACCTCACACGAGCCTTTGACCTCAAGCGCAAAGTCACAGCAGGTACGAATAATGTTATGAGGACCTTTAACGGTTGTTTTGAGTCCGTCCTCGTTAAAACCACAGGTTGGCCAAGTAGACTGATCTACTCGCTCGGAAATTTTAGTAGTGTCTACCACAATCTGTATAACAGAACCAAGTCCCGGAGCCGAAGCCACAACCTGGGCTAATTCACAGTTTTCTTTAATGGAGTAGAGTGCCATGCCTCGGCCATGTATTCCCCAACGGTCCATATGCATGCTCTCAAGCTTTGAAGTTACACGAGCTTCAAAGATTTTCTCGTGCATGTCTTTTGGAATACCCTGACCATCATCAAGTATGGTAATAGTTCTGAGAGTACCTTCTTTTGATGTTGCAACATAAATATGACGAGCGCCAGCATCGCGAGAATTACGTAAGAGCTCGATAACAATATCTTCTACCGAACGAATATCATGCTTTGCCTGTCTACGCTCTGCTTCTGCTACACGTAAACGAACGTACCCCGCGCCGAGGGATTCCTCGACACGGAGTGCGCGTTCACCTCCCATGGAGGCGACAAAACCTGTTAAGTCAGTAGAAGTGGCTGCCATAAATTACTTAGCAACGTCCACAGCACGAGACTCGCGAATAACAACAACGCGAACCTGTCCTGGGTATTCCATCTCATCCTCGATCTGCTTAGCAATATCGTGAGCAAGAACCGTTGCCTCGGAATCGCTAATCATCTGAGGCTCAACCATTACGTGAAGCTCACGGCCAGCCTGCATCGCATACGTACGCTCAACGCCCTCGTGTGCGTTGGAGATAGCCTCAAGCTTCTCAAGGCGCTTGATGTAGTTCTCAGCAGACTCACGACGAGCACCAGGACGTGCAGCAGAAATAGCGTCTGCAGCCATAACAAGCATGTCAAGAACAGTGTTTGGCTCAATGTCTGCATGGTGGGCCTCAATGGCGTGAACAATCTCTGGGCGCTCACCATGACGACGAGCAAGGTCTGCACCAATTACAGCGTGTGGACCCTCAACCTCGTGATCAATTGCCTTACCAAGGTCATGAAGCAGACCAGCGCGCTTAGCTGGAGCAGGCTCAAGGCCAAGCTCTTCAGCCATAATGCCGCAAAGTACTGCAACCTGAACAGAGTGAGCAAGAACATTCTGACCGTAAGAAGTACGGTAGCGAAGCTTACCAAGAGTCTTTACGATCTCTGGATGAAGATCATGAATACCACAATCAAATGCAGCCTGTTCGCCAGCCTCAAGAACACGCTCGTTAACAAGGGCTTCAGCCTTCTTGTAGAGCTCCTCAATACGAGCTGGATGAATACGACCGTCTGCAATGAGGTTCTCAAGTGCAACACGAGCGGTCTCACGGCGGACTGGATCAAAACTTGAAAGAACTACAGTCTCTGGAGTGTCATCAATAACAAGAGAAACACCAGACACCTGCTCGAAGGTACGAATGTTTCTACCCTCACGTCCAATAATCCTACCCTTTAGATCATCAGATGGAATATGGACGGAAGTTACTGTAATCTCAGAAGCCTGATCTGCAGCGACACGCTGAATAGCGGTAGAAATAATCTCACGTGCAGTTTTATCTGCTTGTGCGCGAACGCGCTGCTCAGACTCACGAAGAATCATAGCCTCATCGCGAACACTTTCAGAACGGACTCGAGCCAGAAGCTCATCATGAGCCTCATCTTTTGTAAGAGCTGCAATGCGCTCAAGCTCTTGAGACTGCTGAGAAACAAGAGAATCCAAATCGTTCTTACGACGATCCAGCTGGCCCTGAAGGCTGGAGAGCTGATGCTCACGCTTCTCTAGTGCATCAGTACGGTGATCAAGGGACTCTTCACGCTGAAGAATACGATTCTCCATGCTACGGAGCTCACTCTTACGCTTTTTCTCATCTGCCTCTGCTGCCTGCTTAAGCTGAAGAACTTCTTCTTTAGCCTCAAGAACAGCTTCTTTTTTAACTGTTTCTGCCTGGCGAGCTGCTTCAGAAGCAATACGATCTGCATTAGTCTGAGCATCTTTTAACTGCTGTTCTGCAGTTTTAATCTTTGAATTACTAATGTTAGAGAGTACGCCGTATGCAAGGCCTACTCCCACAAGAAGGCAAACAATGCCTACTGCTGCTAATTCCATACCTACTCCTCAAATGGCGATTACAAAAGTGTTCAGGAGACTTTAGACACAACAGTATCTAAAGAACCCGCCATGAGCAGGGTTCATTGGCTGGTCATGCCACATTCAGAGATAGATCAAATGTATGAGATACCTACTGTATACGTGACGCTGGTTGCCCAGCGGAAATGAGCCTATTCACGGCATATTTATCGTATAGAGCATTGTAACTTTTGTCAATAAATAGCAGGTAGGAAAAGTAAAGTACATCAATACAACAGACTTATAAGCTAAGCAAATATATTCATTCAGATGTGGCGTTTTCATCCAAGATCTTTTTAGCAACAGATGATGCTATAGAAAATGAATATCCCTTTGTGGCGAGAAACCTGACAAGCTTCTCATAATCATTTTTTCCCGACAGGTGTTTTCTCTGGGCCAAAGAATACGCAACTTCAAATTCATCCACATCAGAAAAATAAGCGTCAGGCCATCCAGGGAGTGTCTCAACTTCAATCCCTTTTTTAGAAATTTCAGTTTTAATTTTAAGAGGACCCCAGCCTTGTGAAATTTTAGAACGTATATAGACGTCTGCAAAACGACTGTCATTAATCAAACTAACTTCAACAGCCCTCTGCACTGCAGGGTCTCTTACATTCTTCTGATAGCCATCAAGCATGAGCTTTTTTTGAAGCTCAGCTATAGAGTAGTCCCTTTTTACAATCAAAGCCTCAATACGAGCTTTAATACACTGCGTTGAAATCTCTTTTAACTCATACAGAAACTCATTGCGAGAAGAAGGTGTAAAAACTCCATCTTTCTCTTTGTTCTGAAGAGCACGAGCTACTGTTGGAGGGACAAAGAATTCCTCCGTCCCTCCAATTTCAGTTTCTAAAAGTATCTTTGCTTTAGGCTTTGCCTGACCAAGAACTGCCTGTTTCTTTTTTGGAAGCTCAATCGACCAAGAAATTTCTGACATTATTCAGCAGAATCTTCCGTTGCAACCGGAGTGCCAACTTCAGAATCTTCATCAAATACAAGGCCACAAGCAACTCGTACTTTGTGATCAATCTCTTCCATAAGATCTGGATTGGCAGTAAGGAAAGATTTAGCTGCTTCTCTACCCTGGCCAAGACGCTCACCCTCATAGGTGAACCAAGCTCCAGACTTGTTGACAATCTCAAAATCAACAGCCATATCAAGAATGGAGCCTTCTTTGGAGATGCCTTGACCGTACATAATGTCAAACTCAGCAACCTTAAAAGGTGGAGCAACCTTGTTCTTTACAACCTTAACGCGAACACGGTTACCAACGTTTTCTCCGTTAACCTTAATGCTGTCAACGCGACGAATATCCATACGGACAGTAGAGAAGAACTTAAGAGCCCTACCACCAGAAGTAGTCTCTGGGCTTCCAAACATAACGCCAATCTTCTCTCTAAGTTGATTAATGAAAATACAAAGCGTATTAGACTTTGAAAGAGAGCCAGCTAACTTACGGAGAGCTTGACTCATGAGACGAGCCTGAAGACCAACGCTAGAATCGCCGATCTCTCCCTCAATCTCTGCACGAGGAACAAGAGCAGCAACAGAGTCTACAACTACAACATCAATGGCGCCTGAGCGAACAAGCATGTCACAAATTTCTAGAGCCTGCTCACCAGTATCTGGCTGAGAAATTAAAACATCGTCAATATCAACGCCAATACGAGCCGCATAACCTGGGTCTAGTGCGTGCTCTGCGTCAATAAAGGCAACAACACCACCTAGCGCCTGAGCTTCTGCAAGAATTTCTAGTGAAAGTGTTGTCTTACCAGAGGACTCTGGGCCATAAATCTCTACGATACGGCCGCGAGGAACGCCGCCAATACCCAACGCTGCATCAAGAGCAAGTGAGCCAGTTGGAATAGCCTGAATATCAAAGGCAGGACCACCCTCGCCTAAACGCATAATAGCGCCTGCACCAAATTTCTTCTCAATCTCTGCAGTGGTTGAGGAGATAACCTCATCTCTCTCATCACCAGTAGTACGAGCTTTGATCTCTTTTGAAACTGCCTTTTTAGCCATGAATACTCCTTGCTCTTTCTGATACCACGATAATATAAGAACAGACGTTCTATGTCAACGTCAAACATATACTCTATAGAGGGAATTTGTCTGATTTCTTTCCTTTATTTTTCCGCTCTTGAGCAGTTAATTTTTTCTTAATTACAAATTTGACTGTATAAGTCCTGCATAGCCGCAGAAATTAAGAGACTCAAAACAAACTAGTTTTGAGCCTCTCTATTAAAATCGAATTTTAAGCCTTCACAATTGCTTCATGAATTAATTGTAAAGCCTGCAAAACAGCAGCTTCTCGCACCTGTTCTCTATTACCAGAAAAATGTTTGCAGACCGTATGGGTAAAGTTTTTGCTGTTAATGCCAAACCAAACTGTTCCAACTGGTTTACCAGGCTCTTCTCCTGTTGGTCCTGCTATTCCTGTAACTGAAACTGCAATATCTGATCCAATAACGTCTCTAACGCCCGAAGCCATTTGAGCTGCGCAGGGCTCAGAAACAGCGCCAAGAGACGGTTCATCAAAAATGTCTTTTGAAACGCCTAATACCTTTTGCTTAATCTCAATGGTATAGCTTACAACAGAGCCCTTAAGCACGCTTGATGATCCAGAGATGGCTGTAAGAGCGCCTGCAACAAGTCCTCCGGTACAAGACTCGGCTGAAGCTACGGTAATACCTAATGCAAGAGCCTCTGAAATAACCTGTTGAGCTTCTTTGAGAACTTCTTCAGAGAACATGGTCTTCCTTACTTTTAATAAGATTTGATACAAAAGCGGCGTCTCAGAGAGACGCCATCTTGTTAAACTTCAGCAATGTATTGCCAAGACTTTACAAAGTAGTCAATTCCTGACCAGGCCGTTAGAACTACTGCAACCCACATAGATACGTTGAAGATAAAGAGCAAAACATCCTGAATCATTCCACCAGGAATACTTGGCAAGAAAAGCAAACCGCAGATGGCAACCATAGTTGTTGCGGTCTTCCACTTACCCAAGTCAGAAGCTGCAATAACAACTCCCTTTGAAGCAACAACCATCCTAAGGCCCGATACCAAAAACTCACGTGCAACAATTACTAAGAGCACCCAAGGAGAAACCATATGCCACTCTAGAAGTACAAAAAGAGCTACAACAACAGCGAGTTTATCGGCAATTGGATCTAAGAACTTGCCAAAGGTAGTAACTTCATTTCTACTACGGGCAAGGTAACCATCAAGCTTATCGGTCAAAGAAATGACAACATAGCCGATAAAAACAAGAAAAGCTCCAAGTTTAAAACCAGGTGTTGTCAGAGAATCTGCCAGAGATACACCTAAAAGCTGCGCCAAGAGAAGCCAAAAGGGCACTAAGGCCACACGAGCACAGGTAACAATATTTGCAGGTGTCCAAATTGTCTTTGATGACATGACCTATCCCCAACTAAACGGTTTTCTCGCCAGACTGTGTGTCTGTAGTGTCTACGATCTCGCCAATCATTTCATAGCAGAATGAATCTACCAGGTCACAAAGGACAATATCTCCGACTGCGGCCTCTCCCTCTGCAATGTGAACAGCGCCATCACAGTCTGGAGCCTGGAACCACGTGTGGCCGATAAGCTCAGTGCCCTCGTCAGATTCTTCAATTCCGTCAATAATGACCTCGCAGCGCTCGCCAACGTGACGAGCGGTGGCTGCAAAACCGAGCTGTTCAACAAGGTCAAGCAGGCGCTGAGTGCGCTCAATCTTTACCTCATCTGGAACCTGATCAGACATCTTTGCACCAAGAGTTCCCTCTTCTGGTGAATACGTAAAGACGGATGTGTAATCAAACTCCTGCTCCTGAATGAAGTCGTAGAGCTCATCTGATTCATCATCAGTCTCACCTGGGAAGCCGCACATTCCCGTGGTACGTAGAACCATACCAGGAATCTCAGTTCTGAGGCGATCAAAAAGCTCACGAAGCTCCTGTGTAGAGCCAGAACGACCCATACGCTTAAGAATGCGCTCGTTGCAGTGTTGAATTGGAATATCAATGTAAGGCAGAACCTCAGGTGTATCACGAATGGTGCTGATGAGCTCATCGGTCATACCTTCTGGCTGCAGATACAAAACGCGAATCCATCCCTTATAAGGACGGACTACCTCAGCAACCTGCTGCATAAGCTTGGCAAGCGTTGGCGTCTGACCATCTGCTGTATCAGGCATATCTGAGCCCCAAATACCGGTGTCCTGGCCAATCAGAATGACCTCACGAACACCACCTTCCATCAGCTCATGTACCTCTTGAAGAATCTCTTCAGCAGGCCTTGAGTGATAGTGACCACGAATGTACGGAATGGCACAGAAAGCGCAGAATCTATCACAGCCCTCGGAAATCTTTACAAATGCGCTGGCGCCATCAATGGTGCGTAGCATTCCGTGGGCAGCAACAATAGACTGCGTAGGCTCAGGGATATTCAGAACATCTGCAACAACGCTGACAATGCCATCTTCTTGATCTGCTGGAACAAACGCAGCAACTTCAGGTAGCTGCTCGTTAAGCTCTGCGCCGTACCTGGAAGGAACGCAGCCACACATAATAATGGGCAGCTTACGGACTCCCTCAGAAGCGCCCTCAGCGATCTCAAGCGTAGCTTCAATGGACTCCTCTGTTGCTGAAGCCAAGAATGAACAGGTGTTTATAATTGCAACGTCTGCTGACTCTGGATCTGCAACTTCACCAAAACCAGAGGCCAAAAGACGTGCACGCATGCGGTCTGTATCAACCTCGTTTTTAGCGCATCCTAACGTGATGTATAGGACGTTGTAGCCCCTATCGATAGTTGTTGAACTGGAGGGGCTGGCCATAGTCTTTCTCCTTAAGGCTTGCAATCACAGACTGAAGAACATCGCGAGAAGCACTAGAAACACGCAGCTTATCGCCCTCAACGGTTGCCTTAGCCTTAACTTTCATATCACGAATATCTTTAGCAATCTTCTTGGCTGTTTCCTGGTCAATTCCAGAAACAATTGAGCCAATCTGACGCACGGTAGAGCCTGCTGCAGGAATGGGGTCTCCCCAACGAATAGCAGTAAGATCAATTCCGCGCTTTACCAGCTTGGAGCCAAGAACATCCCTCACCTGAGATGCAACAAAATCTGCAGGAGCCTCAATAGTGAACTTATTCTCTTTTTTAGAGAGCTCAAGTGTTGCACCAGAATCTTTAAGATCGTAGCGCTGAGTTAGCTCACGAGCTGCCTGCTGAAATGCATTATCAACTTCCATCATGTCTACTTCAGACACAACGTCAAAGCTTGATTCTTTAGCCATTTCCCCTCCGTATATTCAGGGCGAGAAGAACTTCTCGCCCCATGGCGTTTAGTTATTGTTTGAATTGCTGTTGGAATTCTGGTTGTTAGTGGTGCCAGAAGTTCCACCAGTAGTACTTGTTGACGTGCTGTTTGTTTGAGTTCCAGAAGCATTTGCTGCAGTACCGTCAGCTGGCTTAGTTCCCTGAATAGTCAAGGTACCAATACCAGAAGCATTTGCGTCAAATGGCTTAGCAGTGCCATTAACGGTAACTGCAACAGCGCCAGGTGTACCTGCAAGAACGTTCATGGAATCAGTGACGGTGTATGTCTGAGACCAAGGACCAGTAATTGCATCAGCCTCAACACTCTTACCGTCAACAGTAATCTCAACCCAACTGGTTTGACCATCTGCAACAGTAACTACAACGGTAGTCTGCTTAGGAGTCTCTTCCTTCTTTGGCTCGGTTGTAGTGGTGCTCTTAGAAGCGTCAGTTGAATCCTTCTTAGACGTGTCCGTGTTGCTATTTGTAGTAGTGGAATTCTTTGAAGAATCAGTTGTTGAATTGTTGACGCTTACTGTCTTTGTTGTAGTAGGTGTAGTACGAGCTGTCATGCAGGAACGAACGCTGAACAGCAAAACAGCAGTAATAATCACAACAACAAGAGCAAACACAGTGGCAATAGTGCGTCCTGTGTCAGAGAAGTAATTCTGAAGTGCTCCCATAACGCCTGGTCTTTGAGGAGCACGACGTTGTTGAGCAGCAGCGCCAGATGGCTGGCGGCGGCGAACATTAGGCCTATCTACCTGTGCGATATTTCTTGATCCACGACGACCAGAAATAGTAGATGCACGCTCGTAAGGAGCAGTTACATTGTCATAACGAAGGTCATCGGTGTAATCGCTTGGAGCAACGGTTCTTCTGGTTACATCGTCTTTGTAAGCTGGAATGCTAACGCCTGCAATACCCACACGCTTGCGCTGAACGCCACCGCGCGTACGACTTGCCATGGTCTTCTGACGAGAAGCCTCTTCAATACCGGCATTGTATGCATGACCTGTGGCATAGCGAGAATACGAGTAGCCGCCAGCATCCTCCTCAGATGCCTGAGCACCCAGAGGCACACCGGTTTGCCTGGAGCGAACACCAGACGTAGTAGCAAACGCACCCATATCTCCAGCTGGTCCACCCGATGTGGGGAGAAGACCGTGGTACTGCACGTATGCCTTTGGTCTGCTACCAGACTCGTTTACAACGTCATAGCCTGCAATGCCACGACCAGACTGGGTATCACGCGTACGACGACGCAACTCATGAGAATAGGTGCCGTTTTCAAACTCGTAACTCTCTTCTTGGAAGAGGTCTACAATCTCACGCGGATTAAGTCCTAGATAGCGAGCATACGAAGAGAGCATGCCTTGAGCATAGCCACTCTGAGGCATATTCTTAAAATCGCCTTCCTCAAAAGCAATAAGTGCCTGCTCCTTGAGGCGAAGGATCTTTGATGCTTGAGTGATAGAAAGCCCGAGCTGACGTCTACGTTCTACGAGCATCTCACTAAAACGAGGGCGTGGCATGCTTACTCTACCTCCCTATAGGCAGCGTCTTGAACTTTGAGCTCTTCAAGAGCTTCTTTATCGATAAGAACTTCTCGAGGCTTTGATCCGTTAGCTGGGCCAACAACACCTTTTGCCTCAAGCATATCCATAATTCTACCAGCACGAGCATACCCAACAGAGAGTGCTCTTTGCAAACTAGATGTAGAACCTAGCTGAGAATCCACAATAATGCGCGCAGCTTCCCAAATAAGTGGGTCGTCTGCCTGCGCCATGCCACCAACTCCGCCAACGCCTTCAGCCTGTGTTGGAGTTGCAACAGTCAAGATATTGTCGTGATATTCTGCCACGCGCTGGGTGCGAATGTACTTAACAGTCTCCTCGATTTCCTCGTCAGAGACCCAGCAACCCTGTGCACGATTTGGTTTTTTACCACGAAGTTTAACCAGCATGTCACCTTTACCCAGAAGCTGCTCAGCGCCCTTTTGGTCCAGAATAATGCGAGAGTTCAAAGAGTTATCAACTGAGAGCGCAACACGGTTATCAATATTTGCGCGGATAAGACCAGTTACAACGTCTGCAGAAGGACGCTGCGTTGCAACAATCAGGTGAATACCTGCAGCACGACCAAGCTGAGCAATACGGACAATGGAAGACTCAACGTCTTTGCCAGCAACCATCATAAGGTCAGCAAGCTCGTCGATGACAATGACAAAGTACGGCATGTGCTTTGGAGGATTCTCCATATCAGCGTACTTATCGCCATCAACATTTCTGTTGTACGTCTTAATGTCACGTACTTTATAGTGCTCAAATACCTTAAGGCGACGCTCCATCTCAGTGACACCCCACTGAAGCGCGCTTGCCGCCTGCCTTGGCTCGGTAACAACTGGAACATACAGGTGAGGAAGACCAGCGTAACCCGTAAACTCAACGCGCTTTGGATCAACCATGATAAGGCGGACCTGCTCAGGAGTTGCGCGCATGAGCATAGACATGACAATGGCGTTGAGCAAAACAGACTTACCAGAACCAGTGGTACCTGCTACCAGCAAGTGAGGAAGACTTGCAAGGTCAACAACAATTGGCTTGCCCTCAGAATCGCGACCAAAGGCGCACTCAAGAGGACCGCCTTTTGCAAACGGAAGAACGTCAGCCAAGTTGACTGCCTGGGCTTTCTCGTTAGGGATCTCAATACCAACCAGAGAAGTTCCAGGAATTGGAGCAAAAATACGAACAGACTTTGCAGCAAGTGAAAGCGCAATATCGTCCTCAAGATTGGTAATCTTGTTGACGCGTTCTCCCTCGCCCATCGAAATCTTAAACGTAGTGACAGAAGGACCCGCAGTCCAACCAACTACCTGGCTAGAAAGGCCAAACTCTTCAAGCGTAGCCTGGAGTCTCTGAGCAGTAGCTTCAAGCTCGTCATCGCTTACGGCAGAAGTGGCGGAGTTCTTGTTTGTCTTCAGAATGCTAAATGGTGGCAGCTCATACGACTCATCGTTGTCGCCTGGTCTTTTAAGCTGGTCAGGTGTGGCGAGAAAATCGGGCGTCGTTTTAGCCTTGCTCTTAGGTTTAGCCTGTTTTGTTGTAGGAGCAACGTCAGCTACAGCAACATCGTTTTTCTCGACAACTGCATCTTCTGGCTGGTCCTTCTTCTTAGAGCGCAGCTTATTCTTAGCCTTATCAATGAGCGTAGTAGGAGCATCTCCTGCGTCCTCTTGCGCCTCTTCTTCCTCGTAAAGACGGGCGTCACGCTTAATGACAGAAGTCTTACGATTGCCCAGATAAGTGGTCTCCCCTTCTCCGGTCTCGTCAAAGAGAGAAGACTGGTTGTTTGCGCCACGTCTACCCTGCTTCTTTGCCGGCTGTGGAGCATTTGCAGCGTAGAGCGCCTCTTCTTTTGCAAGAGCACGCTCTTCTTTACGGTAGCGATGATTCTCGCGCGCTTCATCCAGGCGGAAGCTTACGCGCTCAACCATGTCAGAGATGGAGAAGCCGCAGATAACAACACCGGCAATAATAAAGCCAACCAAAAGAACATTGCCCACTACACGGCCAACAAAGCGCAACAAAACCCAAGCAATACCGCCGCCCACATAACCGCCGGCAGCCTCTAGGACTTTTGTGCCCAAAAGCATATCTGGAGCAGCCTCGGCACCTGGAAAGTTAAGTGAAATAAGAGCAAGGGCAGCAAGAACGTCCAGCGTTAGACCAATAGCAATACGCGTAGAGATCCCCTGATCATCACGCATAAAGAAGGTCATAGCAAAGACAAATACTGCAATGGGAAAAAGTAGCGCTCCCGTACCAAAACAAAGCTTGAGCCCATGACCCATTGCGCTGGTAATAACAGCGTTAGAAGGGACAATAATGGACAAAAGCATAGCAATTGCAACCACTGCAAGAACAACACCAATGATATCGTTCTGCAGAGGGCTCAAGCCTACTGCCTGGGTAGAAGCGGCGTTTCTAGAATTTCTTTTTGCTGCGTTTGAGGTGCGTTTAGAGGGCATTGGGCTTATACCTCCATAATGACCGGAATAACCATTGGTCGAGTACGAGTTTTGCTCCAAAGGAAGTTAGAAAGGGCATTACGAACACTCTTTCTCATTGCTTCAATGTTTGCGCCTTCGGATTTAGAGGCCTTCTCGATTGAATTTCTCACAAGATTCTGTGCGTCATTCATAAGCTCATCATCGTCGGCAAATGAAACACCACGGCCAGAGATCTCAACAACACCTGGCTTGAGGTTGCGACCAACAAGGGTTACCACAGCGGTAACAATGCCGTCCTGAGAAAGGCGCTGGCGGTCACGAAGAACAACAGGGTTAGCGTCGGTGACAGAGAGGCCGTCAACGTACACTACGCCAGACTCAACCGTCTTACCACGAGTAACCTTGCCGTTTCTCATCTCAAGCGTGTCGCCGTTATCAAGAATGAAAATGCGATTAGCAGGAACGCCCATCTGCTGAGCAAGTTCTGCGTGAGCACGCAGGTGAACAGCCTCACCGTGAACAGGCATGAAGTTCTTTGGACGAGCCATACCAAGCATAAGCTTGAGTTCTTCCTGGCTACCATGGCCAGAAACGTGGACAAGTGTCTTTGACTTATCGTAAATCTCGCAACCAATCTTAGAGAGTGCGTTGATGATGGACTGAACGCTCTTCTCGTTACCTGGAACAGGAGTTGCAGAGATGATTACGGTGTCCTGAGGACGAATGGAAAGCGACTTGTGCTCTCCGTTTGCCATGCGTGCCAAAGCACTCAGAGGCTCTCCCTGGGAACCGGTGCACAGAACAACAATGCGATCATCTGCGAGTTTATCAACATCGTACGCATCAATGATGTCTTTATCGGCAATGTTGAGGTAACCAAGCTCACGTGCAACCTTGGTGTTGGTAATCATAGAGCGACCAGTAACAACAACCTTACGCTTTACCGCAACAGAGGCATCGCACACCTGCTGCAGGCGGTGAATGTGGCTTGAGAACGACGCAACAAAGACGCGACCAGTTGCATTCTTGATGATGTGACGAAGCGCCGCACCAACAGAAGCCTCGGATGGGGTCATACCAGGGCGATTAGCGTTGGTTGAGTCAGACAACAGCAGGTCAAGGCCCTCGGAGCCAAACTTGGTGATAGCCGCATAATTTGGACGCACGCCATCAATTGGAGTCTGATCAAGCTTAAAGTCACCGGAGTGAATAAGCGTTCCTGCAGGGGTCTTCATATGAATACCAAAAGCTGCAGGAATAGAGTGAGTCATCGAGAAGAACGTGATGTCAAAGGCACCAAGCTGGACCTTTGAACCATCAGTAACCTCACGAAGCTTAGTACCCACAATTTTGTGCTCAGCGAGCTTGCCTTCAATAAAGCCAAGCGAAAGCTTACTGGAATAGATTGGCACCTTACGAGTAAGGTCCATAAGCAGGTACGGAAGAGCACCAATGTGATCCTCGTGACCGTGGGTAATCAAAATGCCGCGAAGCTTATCTTCATTTTCTAGTACATAGGTGTAGTCTGGCAAAACTAGGTCAATACCAGGCTGTTCGTCATCTGGGAACATCAAACCAGCATCAACAAGCACCATATCATTACCGTATTCAAAAACGGTCATGTTCTTGCCAATGCCATCAAGTCCGCCCATAGGAATGACTTTAAGTGCTGGGTCTTTCTTAGGCATTAAAACGTTTTCCTTTCAAAAACTTTCTATGACAGACGCAACCCAAAGGGCCGTCTATAAGACTTTTTGCAAAATCTACATGTTGTTTAATTATATAAAAAATCTGCACGTATTACGCTATATATTCCCAAAGAATCAAAATCTCAACAGAATAACAAGAGAGCTCCGACATACATCGAAGCTCTCTTTGCTATCTCGTAACTATAAGGTCTCGCGTGGCGAGAAACCCTTTGGACTTAGACGACTCTTATGCGTCGTGATGACGACGTGGCTGCCTGCGCTCAGAGTTGCCGTTGTCGTTCTGACGACGTGGGCGACGCTCCTCGCGCTCCTTCTTTGGAGCGCCCTGTGGTGCCTCTGGCTTGTCAAGACGGTCAAGAGAAATCTTGCCCTTCTCGTCTACCTCAAGGACCTGAACCTTAACCTCGTCGCCAACAGCCAGGACATCCTCGATCTTCTCGACACGTCCCTGTGCAACGCGGGAAATGTGAAGCAGACCGTCCTTGCCAGGAAGGAGCTCAACAAAGGCGCCGAATGGCTGAAGACCAACAACGCGACCAGTGTACTCCTCGCCTACCTCTGGAACCTTAACAATAGCCTTGATGCGCTCTGCAGCAGCCTCGGCAGCACCGTTAGTACCAGCGATAAAGACGGTGCCATCCTCCTGGATGTCAACGGTTGCGCCCGTATCCTCCTGGATACCGCGGATAACCTTGCCACCAGAGCCAATGACGTCGCGAATCTTATCGGTTGGGATAGAAAGCGAGATGATCTGTGGAGCGGTCTCTTTGGTCTCAGTACGAGGTGCAGGAATCTGCTCGAGCATCTTGTTCAGAATGAACATACGGCCCTCTTGAGCCTGGAGAAGTGCGCTGCGCAGAATCTCTGGAGTAAGACCAGTTGCCTTGTTGTCCATCTGCATTGCGGTAATACCCTTGGTGGTACCGCAGACCTTGAAGTCCATGTCGCCAAGGAAGTCCTCAAGACCCTGGATATCGGTAAGAACAACAGTCTTGCCGTTCTCCTGGATAAGACCCATTGCAACACCAGAAACAGGACGCTTTAGAGGAACGCCTGCATCCATAAGGGAAAGCGTAGAACCGCAGGTAGATGCCATGGAAGAAGAACCATTGGACTCCATTACCTCAGAGACAACGCGGATGGTGTAAGGGAACTCTTCCTCGGAAGGAATGACAGGCAGAAGTGCGCGCTCTGCAAGAGCTCCGTGACCAATCTCACGACGCTTTGGGCTGCCCATACGGCCAGTCTCACCGGTGCAGAATGGTGGGAAGTTGTAGTGGTGAATGTAGCGCTTGCCATCCATTGGCTCAATGGTGTCAAGACGCTGCCACTCGTTGAGCATGCCAAGTGTACAAATGGAGAGAACCTGAGTCTGACCACGCTGGAAAAGACCAGAACCGTGAACAAGTGGCAGGTAGTCAGGCTTGACCATGATTGGACGAATCTCGTTAGCCACACGGCCATCAACACGCTCGCCAGTCTCAACAACCATAACGCGCATTGCGTGCTTCTCAAGAGCCTTGAGCTCAACTGCAATAGCGCGGCTCCAAAGCTCCTGCTCCTCCTCGGTGAACTGAGCCTTGATCTCATCCATCAAGTCAGCAACCTTCTGCATACGGGACTGCTTGTCAGCATCCTTAAGAGCAGCGCTCATCTGGTCATAGTAAGCAAAGATACGGTCATGAACCTCAGCAATTGGCTCATCAAGGATGTACTCACGCTTGACGATAGGGCCGTTAACCTCTTCCCACTTAGCAATAAACTTCTTCTGCTCCTCGCAGAAGGCTGCAATTGCTTCCTGACCAAATGCCATAGCGGAGAGCATATCCTCTTCGGAAATCTCATCTGCACCAGCCTCAAGCATGGAAATAAAGGTGGAAGAACCGCCAAGCTCAAGGTCAAGGTCAGAGTGATCGCGCTCTTCATAGGTTGGGTTAACTAGGAACTCGCCAGTATCGGCGTTGCGACCAATACGGACGCACGCAAGTGGTCCCTCAAAAGGAACGCCACCAACGGCCAGAGCAGCAGATGCGCCCATGACAGAGATGGTATCAACAGCGTTTACCTGATCAGCAACAAGAGAAGTTGCAACAATCTGAACCTCATTGCGGAAGCCATCTGGGAAGGATGGGCGCAGAGGACGATCAATCATACGAGCAGTAAGGGTTGCCTTCTCGGATGGACGAGCCTCACGCTTGAGGTAGCCACCAGGAACACGACCAACTGCGTACATTTTCTCAATAAAATCAACAGTCAGTGGGAAGAAGTCGTAATCTTTACGCTCCTTGGAAACCACTGCAGTGAGAAGTACGGTGGAATCGCCGCACTTAACGATACAGGCACCAGTTGCCTGCTTTGCGAGCTCACCAGCCTCAAGGGTGTAGTGCTTACCATAGAGGTCAAATTCGTGAGTTACTTTAGTCATTTCTTTCCTCTTCTATCTCCGTTTGCCCCATTGCAAACGGGCCTCAAACATAAAGGGCGCCAGACGGCGCCCTAAAAAGCCAACTTACTGGATGTTGTCGCGGATACCCAGGGAAGCAATAAGAGTACGGTACTCTTCAATGTCGTTCGACTTGATGTAAGAAAGAAGACGACGACGCTTACCAACGAGCATCAGAAGACCACGACGAGTGTGGAAGTCCTTCTGGTGGGACTTCATGTGGTCGGTGAGCTGACGAATACGCTCAGTAAGAAGAGCAACCTGAACCTGTGCGGAACCGGAGTCCTTCTCGTCCTTGCCGTACTGCTTGATGAGCTCAGCCTTACGATCCTTAGTTACTGCCATAATAAACCGCCTTTCGCGTTGAATACTCCTTGTACTGAGAAGGTAGCCGGCAGTGACTAGCCCCTAAGAACAAGGAAATAACCTACAAAAGGATACCAGTTACTGGTGAACTTTGCTAGTAAAAATACACTTCAGCTAGATACTGAGCAAAAATTCAAATGCCTTCAGACGTGCTTCAAGGTGTGTAGCCGCCCAAATATGCGCGCTGGTGAGCAAAAAGAGCGCAGTTTCTGGAGCAATTTCTGCAATGACAAGCTGGTCAAAGGTAAGTTTTAGAAGCGATGACAACCACGAGAGCTCAAGTGAAGTTACCTCAATAGCGCCCTCAATCTCATGCGCACAACTTCCACACAATGCACCACCAGCAGCTGGCGAGAAGTACGTCAGGGCTTCATCTCCACAGGCAATGCACGATTCCAACTCAGGGCGCCAGCCTTCATGTGCCAAAACCTTAAACACATAAGCAGCAACAACAAGATCTAAGTGTTTCTCGTCAGCTACTTCTTCGCAAGCTCTGAGAGCACGTGAAAGGAGCGGATAGAGAAATGCGTCTTCGACGCCGTCGATACACGAAAGACGTGCGACTTCACAGATAGCTGACGCAGCTGCTACCTTAGAAAGATCTCCGCGAAGTGATGCGTGCGGCTCAAGTAAGGTTGCCTCGGACAAGATGTCAAGCGAGCGACCTTCTGCTAGTAGTACGTCTAGCTCGCAAAAGAGTTCAACACGAGCAGCAAAGCGACCGCCTGGCTTTCTGGCGCCCTTTGCAACAGCTCGTCGTTCTTCTCCCGAATCAGAAAGCATAGTTAAGATGAGATCTTGCTCGGCAAGTTTTGTTCTATCAAGCACAATAGCTTTAAGACGAGTGGTCTTTCTACCAGGCACAACTAGTCCTCAGTTGAGTAGCCTAGGCGCTTAATCTCGTTGGCATCACGCCTCCAGAGAGGCTGAACACGAACCTGAAGGTCAAGGTAAACTTTGCGACCAAACAGCTTCTCCAGGTCTTTTCTAGCCTCAACGCCAACGCGTTTAATCATGGAGCCACCCTGGCCAACTACGATGCCCTTTTGTCCTTCTCGCTCAACCAAAATGGTGGCAGAAATGGATAAATGACCATCTGTTGCCACCTCATACGAATCGCAGACAACGGCAACAGAATGAGGAACTTCCTGACGAAGGTTGAGCAGTAGCTTCTCGCGAACAAACTCTGCTACCAGGTCTTCTGGCAAGGCGTCAGTCTCCATATCCTCTGGGAACCACATAGGACCCTCAGGAAGATGCTCTGACACAAGCGCAATAAATGCCTGGATATTGAAGTCTTCTGGAGCAGAAACAACAAGCACGTCATCAAAGTGCGCAAGAGCTTGTGCAGCCTCAAGCTGCTCTGTTACTTGCTCTGGAGTTGCAATGTCAGCCTTGGTAATAACCAGCAGCTTAAAGGCGGCATGCGCCTGCTCAACATGATTGGCAACCCATTCGTCTCCGCGACCAACAGGCTTAGTAGCATCAATCAAAAAAGCAATGACATCAGCGTCATTAAGCTCTCCGAGCGCTGCCTTGTTGAGCTCTTTTCCAAGAGCGTCTTTGGGCTTGTGGAGGCCTGGAGTATCTACAATGACAAGCTGGGAGTTATCTCCGTTTACCACTGCTCTAAAGCGACGACGCGTAGTCTGAGCAACAGGGCTTGCGATAGCCACTTTCTGGCCCATACAAGCGTTCAAAAGCGTGGACTTACCAACACTTGGACGACCAACTAAAGCAACAAAGCCGCTCCTAAATGGAGTGGTCTCAGATGTAGTGTTTTCAGAAACTGAATTGGCGGTCATACGTCCTCCAACTTACCAATGAAAAAT
>ENA-OWLR01000171-OWLR01000171.1-metagenome-genome-assembly--contig:-NODE-171-length-19388-cov-6.751978_pt1 | contig 19388 bp, 20 predicted proteins | sample MGYA00245352_ERZ651110 | MGnify/ENA primary metagenome ERZ651110 (study PRJEB26857, sample SAMEA4031765) | metagenome | biome: human; feature: oral; material: saliva | place: Philippines | collected 2014... | reverse complement strand
CTTGCCGTGCTTTCTGAGGCTAAACCTCAACCTGAGCTTAACGATATTGTTAAAGAAACCTTCAAGGTCCTGGCGCCAGAAATTACCGAAGAACCTTTTGCTTCTCTAGTGCATGACGTTGATGCAAATGCAGATAAGATCGCACATGCTGCAGCTCAGATTAAAGAGCTCTATCCCTTTGTTACTACAACGTATGCATTTAACATGCTTGATGGTTCAAGTAGTGCAGCAAACGTTATGCCTGGTAATGTCAGCGCAACTATCAATATTAGACTTCTTCCTGGTGTAAGCGTTGAGGAAACCGTTGAACACATTAAACAGGTGGTAGCTCAGATTGACCCTTATATTGAGGTTGAAGCTTTACACTCAACTCCAGCAGGAAGAATTGATTCTCCAACTGGTGCTGGCTACCAAGAGCTCAAGGCCATTATGGAGCACTACCATCCAGGTGTTACCTTTGTCCCGTCATTTGTGTGCGGTGGTACCGATTCTGTCCGATACGAGGGAATTTGCGATTCCATTCTGCGTATTTGTCCGTTTAGGCCAACACCAGAAGATGAGGCAAATGGGGTCCATGGCATTGATGAGCGCATCGAAAAACGCGTTTATACTCAGGGTGTTCGTGTTCTTATTTCCTTTGTTAAACAAATGTGCCAATAATTTGCTATCGCGCAACTTACGTTAAAATAGACACATGTTATGTACTACAAAAGGGGAGTGAAACGTTGCAAACTAGGCAGCAGCTAGCTAATCAAGTAGCATCCCAAATTAAAGAAGCAGCAGACGCCGATGCAGCAAAAGCGCAGGCAGAGGGAACTATTACTGATCCGGTTGGAAGCTCTAATAATCCTTCTAATGCTGTTTTTACCGTTGCAAATGTCATTACGTTTTGCAGGTTAATCCTTACGCTTATCTTTCTTGTGCTCTTCTCAACAGGAGGAAATCGCTGGGTTGCACTGGGCTGTTATGTAACCGCAGCTGTCACTGATTTTCTTGATGGTCAGATAGCTCGTAGAACGCAAACCGTCAGCTGGCTGGGCAAAATCATGGATCCTATCATGGACCGAGTCCTTCTTATCACAGGCGTTCTTGGACTCTTGATTATTGGTGAGCTCCCTCTCTGGATCCCGCTGTTTGTTATTGGTCGAGATGTTTACCTTACTTTTGGTGCACTTGCTGTGCGCAAATTCCGCAGGCGTCCTATTGATGTTGTCTTTGTAGGTAAAGCTGCAACTGCCTTTTTGATGACTGGTTTTAGTTTGCTTCTTCTGGGCATTCCAGTTGTATCCGGTCTGGGCCTAGTAAACGTCAGTTGGCTTCCAGGACTTAATTCACAGAGTTCTGCTGTCGGTATCTTCTTTGTGTACATAGGGATTGTTTTCTCGGCAATTACCGCCATTGTTTATACTGGTGAAGCGGCTAAAATAGTTAAAGATAGTAAAAACACTCAAGCATAAGTTAGGTTGTTTATGACTTTCCTTCAGCACAACCATGTATCTTTGCGCCAGCTCTCTCATAAGATGCTGGCTTTTCTTGTAAGCGTGCTGCTTGTATTTGTTCTAGCTGCTCCTTTTGCTCCTGCAACTACGGCTCTGGCGGAAAACACCTCTTCTAACAAGTCTTCTGTAACAGATGAGCCACAACTTACCGAGGCAACTACAGCCATTGTCACCGATGCACAAGGAAACGTCCTCTGGAGCAAAAACCCAGATCAAGAGCTTCCTATGGCATCCATCACCAAGGTAATGACTGCAATTGTGGCGCTTGATTCTGGCGTTAATCTTGATGAGCCTTGTGAAATCACAGTTCCAGATCTTGAAGAAGGTTCGCAAGTTGCTGGTTTGACCTCGGACGATACGCCTACACTCAGACAGCTGATCATGATGATGCTGGTATATTCCGCAAACGATGCGGCTTATAACATTGCTGTCAACGTATCTGGCTCTCAGCAGGCCTTTGTTGATCAAATGAACAAGAAGGCCGCAGAAATTGGCATGACTCACACGCAGTTCCAGAATCCTCACGGCCTCGATGCTGATGGTCACTATTCAACCGCGCGAGACCTTGCTCTGATGGGTCGTTATGCACGCGAGCACTATCCACTTATCGCAAGCGCTGTGCATACCAGGTTATACACTACTACGGTAGGAGGGGAGCAGCGCACGTTCCACTCAACCGATGATCTTATGGACACCTACCGAGGTCTTCTCGGTATTAAAACAGGTGCTGAAGACTCTGGTACTGCCTTCTTGGGCGCTTCAAAGCGTGGAAACATTACGCTCTACACCTGCGTGCTTGGTTGTGAGACTACGCAAGGTCGTTTTGACGATACCGCCATTCTGATGAACTGGGCTTATCGCAATTACAATCGCGTAAGCATTCAGCGTTCTGACCAGATTGTGCAGATTCGTACGAGCGAGGACAACTTCTTGCTCTCTGCAGTGGTTAAACCATCAATTTCTACCACATATATGGCATGGCCTGGCTCTAAAGACTTCACCTACCAGACCTCCATGCTTTCTCCCAACTATCCAGTAGCTAACAACCAACTGGTTTCTTCAACTGACTGGTCCCAAGATTCCGCGCAGGTAGGCACCACCATTACCCAGGCACATCTGACGCTGTGGACTATTCCGGCCTACAACCTCTTTGACCTGTATTCGGTTGCTCCGTATCTCTTTGGGAGAAACTAATGTCTGAGCAGAAACGCTCTATCCTTCATACCGAGCTTGAGTATCTTGGCGCACAATTCTCAACCTCAACTGAGGGCTTTAACTTAGCCCAATCCTTCTATGGCGAGAAACCCCTTGAGGAAGCTCTGAAAGATTGTGCTCTTATTGACCTGAGTGGTATCGGCTACACGCTGGTAAGTGGAGTTGCAGCTCAAAATTTTGTTGAAGCTGTCTTTGCAGGTAAACAGCTTGAGGTAGGAGAGACTTCATTTGAGTGCGCGCTTACGGGAGACGGATCTCTGTCTTCCATCGGTCTTCTCGCGCGCTCTGGTCAAAACGAGTACGTGGTACTTGATGCATCTGAGCGCTCTCTTGTTCTAGACGAGTGGCTTTCTATCATTGCGTCAGTCGAGCAAAACGGTGTAGCTCCTTACGCAGAGGTGTCTTTGGAAGATGCAACTCCGCTGCTTACTCCGCTTCTTCTTGCTGGTAAAAAGGCCAAGAAGGTCCTTATGGACTACCTGGGAGAACAGAAGCTTCCAGAAGACTCAAAACTTTGTAATCTTATGCTTGACCAAACAATCCCAGCACTTGTAGCCAATGTTTCAACTAAGAAAGTACCTGTATATCTGGTTATGGTCCCACCGGTACATACGGTAATTCTTTTTAGAAGCTTGCTTTCTTTTGAAACAGTCCATCCTCTTGGACATAAGCAACTCATTGAAGGCCTTAAAACATATCTTCCATGGTTTTCAGAACTTGCAAGTAACACTAAAGTAGTAGTAGCTAAAGATAAACTTGAGGGTTGGGGTTTACTCAGAGCCTCTGATGATTTCATTGGCGCAAGGGGTGATCTTCTATGAAATATGCAATTAATGCAGTAGGTGTTCCTGCTCCTATGGGACCATACTCTCAGGGTACTACTGCAGGTAGATTGGTATTTGTCACAGGTCAAATTGCGGTCTCTGCAGAAGACCCAAAGAAGCTAATAGACGGAGGAATTGAAGAGCAGACTACTCGTGTCATTCATCTTGCTCAGTCAATTCTGGCAGAGGCAGGATGCACCCTTTCTGATGTTGCTCAGACAACTATCTACCTTGCTGATATCAATGATTTGCCTAAGGTAAACGAGATTTATAGGCAGTACTTTGTTCTTCCTGCACCTGGCAGGGCAGTTGTTGAGGTTTCTGCGTTGCCACTCGGTGCGCTCATCGAAATGGACTGCATTGCGTGTCGTTAAGCGTTATTATTATCTTGTAACCAAATTAAGGAGAAACCATGTCAACTGACGACATCAAACAGCAGTCACCAGACTCAACAGAGATTTTCCGCATGCCATCAGCTGACGCTACGGTTCCAGACCTTATGGCTCAACAAAAGCCAGCTCACCCTGTCCTTACTATTGTCAAGGGACCACAGACTGGCCAAACTTTTGAGCTCAATTTACCTCAAATTTCTCTTGGTAGAGACCCAAAGAGCAGTGTTTTCTTGAACGACATGACAGTTTCCAGAAATCATGCCACCATTGATCTCTCTAATCTTGCCCTTGGTTATGCAACTATTGAAGACCTTGATTCTCTCAATGGTACCTGGGTTGATGGTGCCATTATTAACAAGGCTACCCTGCGTGATGGCTCAACCATTCAGATTGGCACCTTCCGCATGGTCTTCCATACCAGCAGAGTTTCAGCTTAAGGTTAAAGGATAGCTTTATGGCTGATTCAGGCTTTCTTACCATTGGTAAAGTAGTCAAGAAATTACAGACTCTCTATCCTGACTTAAGTGTTTCCAAAGTCAGGTATCTGCAGGATGAAGGCTTACTTACTCCTACTAGAACTGCTGGTGGCTATCGCCTGTATTCCCAAAAAGATGTTAAGCGACTTGAGACTATTCTGTATCTGCAGAAAAGCCGTTTTATGCCGCTCTCAGTTATTAGAGAAGAGCTTGATAGGCAAGATAAAAACCCTGAAGCTGAACAACAGGTCAAAGATCAGTCTGCTGAGGCAACTGGAGTTGAGGCTCAGGCTACACCTGAAGCTCAAAGTTCTTCTCGCCAGACTCAACCTCAGCTGGATGGAAAGCAAGTGTCTCAGGCAATTCTTGGTGCCACGCATGCTGATGCAATTGTGGTACCTGTAGATGACCCTGAGGTTGTTCAGAAATATCACGCTATTGATCGCATCCCAGAAATTGTGGGATGCTCTGTAGGCTTTGTTCGTCAGCTTTCCGAAGCAGGCGTTATTGCTTTAAAGCGCTCTCCTCATGGCAGAGACCTTGTGGACGGCAAAGACCTTACGCTGATTCGCCTTTGTAGCGAACTTCGTCACTTTGGTTTTGAGCCCAAGAACCTGCGTCAATACGTTATGGCTGCAAACCGAGAATCTAGCATGTTTGCCAAGTCGCTTGTTGTGTACGCTAAAAAAGGCGGGGGAGTTGAAGTTGACCATACTGACGAGACTCGGCAGAAGTTTATGGCTGCTCTGACCCGCATGTTAGGCCTTACCAATGCGGTCAGAAATGAACTTATCACTAAATTAGTTCGTGAATCTTTTAAGGATATGCATCTAGACGAGTAATCTAGGTATATATAACTATTCATTGATTTTGATTTTGAATGTGAGGACATTGTGTCTACGTATGATTATGAGAGTCATATCATTAGCATTCCTGATTATCCAGAGCCAGGCGTTATCTTTAAAGATGTAACTCCACTTTTTAAAGATCCTGAGTGCTTCCACGCAGTTGTTGATGACATTGCAGAGCACTTTGCTGATGCAGGAATCACCAAGGTTATTGGTGCTGAGGCTCGTGGTTTTCTTGTTGGAACCCCTGTAGCCTACAAACTGGGCGCAGGCTTTGTTCCTGCTCGTAAGCCAGGCAAGCTGCCTCGTGAGGTCTACGCACAGGCTTATGACCTGGAGTACGGTACCAGCGAGCTTCAAATTCACACCGATGCTCTTACTTCTGACGACGTTGTTCTTATTGCTGATGACCTGGTTGCTACTGGCGGCACCTGCGTTGCTTGTGCTCAACTTGCCGAGAAGGCCGGTGCAAAAGTGGCTGGCTTTGCATTTGCGCTTGAGCTTTGCTACCTGCATCCAAGGGAGATTATTGGCAAGTGCTTTGACCAAGAGGTCTACACCCTTATTAAGGTTCAATAAGCTAAATCACTTACATCAGACTTACTTTAACCTGACAATTTTGGCTGGCAAGACTACGTGCTTGTCAGCCATTTGTCTTATTGACATAAGCTTTTTGTTAATCACAGTAAACTTGTTTGCAATACATAGAATTTCTCCATAATTGCAGGTCAAAGATAAATTTATGCAATGATATTTGCCCGCTCCATGCTATATAACTGCACAAATAGTCTTTGGAATTTGTATGAAATGTCATTTTCGGGGTAAACTATTCAAATACTCGATAGGGTAGCTTCCCGTTTCACGGGTTTCTCGCTAAGAAATCGGCGAGTTGACTTTGATTTTTTATCAAATGAGCTATCCTAGATGGCAAAGCAAAGCAACTCGTTGCCCAATTGATTTCGTGCTTTGCGGAAGGAGCTTATATGTCACAGCGCCGATCTTTCACAAGACGAGACGCTCTCTTATTTGCAGGTCTTGGTGTAGCTGCTACGCTGCTTACCCCAGCCAAGCTATTCGCAGACCCACAAAGCGATCTTGAGGCCGCATCTGCCCAGCTAGACTCTCTTGGTGCAGCTCTTGCAGAGGCCATGGATAACCTTAACGAGAAAACCTATGCACTTGACGCCACCAACAACAAAATTGGTGAGGTTCAGGAGCAGATTGCAGAGACTACAGACCAGCTCAATAAGCAGCGTCTTGTCCTTTCTGCAGCAATGAAGAGTGCTTATAAGGCAGGCCCACAGGAGACTTTGGACTTCCTCCTTGGAGCATCGAGCCCAGAGGACTTTGTCAGCCGCGTCTACTATATGGACCGCACCAGCAAGCAGGAGGCTGACTCCATCAATACCGTCAAGGCTCTTGGTGACCAGCTTCAGGCTCAACAGCAAGAACTTGAAGCAGAGCAAGAAAATCTCCAATCTCAGATTTCTGAAATGAAGACTACTGCTGATGACCTCCAAAATCAGGTCGCTGAGGCAAAGAGTTACTATGACTCTCTTGACGCTGAGGTAAAAGCTCAGCTTGCTGCTCAGGAGGCTGCAGCAGCTAATAACAACGTTGCTTACGCAATTGAGACAGTTACTCGCGAGACTCCTTCTAACAGCTCAGAGTCTAACGATAACTCCTCTAGCGATAGCTCCTCTAACGATTCCAGCTCTAGCTCTTCAAGTTCCAGCTCTTCAAGTTCCAGCAGCTCCAGTAGCTCCAACAGCAGTTCTAATTCTGGTGGTGGGTCATCATACTCCGGCGGTGGCGGTGGCTACCCAGCTGCAGGCGGTGGCGTTGCTACAGCTTATGCATGTATCGGTTATCCATACGTTTGGGGTGGAGCTTCTCCTTCTTCCGGCTTTGACTGTGGTGGCCTGGTCTATTACTGCTTCCTCGGCTACCGTGCAGGTACCGCAGGAACCATTGGCCGTGCTATTCGCGCTGCTGGTAACTGGCATGATTCCCTAGATGAACTCAACTATGGAGATATTGTTTTCACACGTCCTGGTTATGAGCATGTTGGAATTTACATTGGCGGCGGTCGTATGATTCACGCTGCTAACGAGTCTCTTGGTGTATGCGAAGGGTCTGTTTACGCATTCTATGGTGGAGGACCATTCTCCGGCTAACGTACAATTTCTGTACAAAGTTTTAACTCACGCACGTAAAGTCGTACAATATCTAAGTACGCTTTACGTGCTTTTTTATTAACCATAGACTGCTAGGGGAGCTTGTGGCGTTTCATCTCACACATAAGACAAACATTATTGAGCGTCACTTTTCTCGTAGGTTTCAGGTAGCCCTTATTGGAGAAGGCCTGCTTGTTGGCCTTCTGGGTGGCGGCGTAGTCACGCTGTATCGCCTTTGTCTTTCTTTTGCAGAAGCTCAAATGCGCTCCATTACTCAATCAATCGCAGGTAATTGGCCATATATGGCTCTCTGGTTTGGTGTTCTGATTATTCTTATGGTGGCCGTTTGTCTGCTTATGAAGTTTGAACCCTACACCGCTGGCTCTGGAATCCCTCAGACCAATGCTGAGGTCATGGGATCTGCCGATATGCCTTGGTATCGAGTTCTTCCTGTTAAGTTTATCCAGGGCGTTCTAGTTGCCTTTGGTGGCCTTTCTATGGGTCGAGAAGGCCCAGCAGTCCAGTTAGGCGCTGTTTCTGGTAAAGCGGTCTCAAAATTCCTTAAACGCAAAAGGGGAGAAGAACGTCTTCTGGTAACCTGTGGCGCAGCTGCGGGTATGTCAGCCGCTTTTCATGCCCCTCTCACCGGCACACTTTTTGCTATCGAAGAGATTCAGAAAGAGTTTCATGCTCCACTGATTATCTCGGCAATGACCGCATCAGTAGGCGCTGACTTCCTGGTTTCTAACGTCCTTGGTATGAAGCCTGTCCTTCAGCTTCCTTACGTAGCACCATTACCTCATGTCGACTTTGCATTTGTTCTTATCGTCGGTTTTATCTGTGGTTTATTAGGAGCGCTCCACAATAAGGGAATGTTCTTTGCCCAGGGGCTGTACAAAAAGATAACTAAGTTTGTGCCTTTCTCGAGGCTCATTATTCCATTCATGCTAGCTGGAATTATGGCTTTTATCTGGCCAGATCTTCTTTGTGGTGGCGATGCCATTATCGAGAAAATCAAAGAGCCAGCAACGCTCACTGAACTCATGGTTATAGTGCTTTTGCTGGGAAAATATTTCTTTACCACAACATGTTTTGCTGCTGGAACGCCAGGCGGAACTCTCTTTCCAATGGTTGTTATGGGAACACTTGTTGGAACACTGTTTGCCCTGGTAGCAACCCATGTTTTTGGCATACCTATGGCATATGCACCAAACTTTATTGCCATGGGTGTTGCAGGCATTTTTGCCGGAGCAGTTAGAGCGCCCGTCACCGGAGTAGTGCTCATCTTTGAGCTCACAGGCTCTCTTGAAGCTCTTATGGCTATGTCTGCAGTTGCAATTGTGTCCTATGTAACCGCAAACATCCTGCGTGTTGACCCATTCTACGAGCATTTACTTGCAGAATTCTTGGCTTCTCAGCAGGGGGAGTCTAAACCAACACTTGATTCTGGCGAGAAAATCCTTCATGAGTTCACTGTTGGCCAAGGGAGTCCCGTTGAGGGCAAATTGCTCCAAGATATCCCGTGGCCTGACAAAGTGAGGGTTGTAACTATTGATCGTGCGGGCTTGGAAATTATTCCAACCGGCCAAACTGAATTGATGGCGCTGGACAAGATTCTTGTAATTTTTGATGAGATGTATGAAAGCGATGTCATGATTAAATTGAATGTCATGACTGACTCATCGGTATAGCGCTTATCGCTGTCGCACACGTTACCGTAAAGGAGAGGGGCTCAAAATCCGTCTCCCTTTTCTTCAACTCATTAGTTTACATAATATCGATTATCAGACTTTTATATATTAGAACGGAATTTAGAGGTCTTATACGTCTATATATCTAGAATACTTTATCTTGCATCGGCTTTCATATCCTACGTCTCATTACTTCAAAATTTGAGCCTCTGAGAGCCGTTTTAAGCCACGTTCTTACTTTGTCATGAGTAATTACACCTCTAGTAATTTGGGTCTTACAAAAGTGTCTAGAGTACATAGCTATTTTTTCGGATTTCTGTGCTAACTACTTACAGGCAAGTGATCAATGCCAGACATTCGACATACTCTACAATTTCTTTATACGTAGTAATTTGAATATTTAGTTTCTATTTCTCTAATGAAATCAGCTTGAATTAGAAAACTCTGTACATCCATTTAACCATCAAGATTTATTTTCAACCTAGATACCTAAATGGCTTGATTTCGACTTTCTTAAAAGGTTGAATCTAATTAGTATTTCTCGTAACTAGTCCATCTCATTCATTTTTAACTTACTACTCCCCTTTTTGATTAAAACAAGCAATCTACCTGCATAAATACATAAAACTGCAGTTAAACAAGGTGTGATTGTTGCAAACTACACAAATCATTGCAATTAAGGCTGGATTGAATATCAACTAGACTAGTATTCTTAAAACTCGAAGGTTAAGGAATTACATGAATATTGCTCTTATAAAACCAAGTGAAGTAAATAAAGCCAAGCTCATAGAGATGCTTGATGAGTGGAAACAGGATATCAAGATAAATCATACAAACCCTTCTCCAAGATGCATTTTTAGATATGATCACCATGACTTTACAAACTATCTAAATCAACTAGATATAAATGAGCCACTTCCAGCTGGCCGAGTACCTACAACAACGCTCTTTTGCTATGACTATGATAAAAATATCTTTGTTGGAGCGGTAAATATTCGCCATTACCTTGATGAGGGGCTTCTACATAGTGGTGGACACATTGGTGATGGAATTCGACCAAGTGAGAGAAGAAAAGGCTATGCAACAGCAATGATTGCGCTTGCACTCAAAGAATGTAAGAAACTTGGCATCGAGCGTGTTCTTATGTGCTGTCGTAAAGATAACATTGGCTCGGCAAAGTCCATTATCAATAACGGTGGCATGCTTGAGAATGAAGTTCTAGACGAGGACGATGTACTTACACAAAGATATTGGATTGACCTTTAGTAGTTCTTCTCGCCAAAGAAATAACAAGGGGACCGTAATTATTTGCGGTCCCCTTTTAGTATCAAAAGTTAAATCTTCTTATCGAGAAACTCTTAGCCCTCGACAGGCTGTCCAAGATAAGATGCTACAGAAGTTGCGGCAATAGCGCCGTCTGCAGCTGCGGTAATAATCTGTCGTAGTGGCTTCTTATTGAGGTCTCCTGCGGTAAAGAGACCAGGTGTTTTGGTGGCCATACGATCATCAGCAAGAACATATCCCTGCTCGTCAAGATCTACAAGATCTGTCAAAAGCTCAGTTGAAGGTACGCGACCAACCAAGACAAAGACGCCAAAGCTACCCTCATCAAAGGTCTCTGTGTGCTCTTCTCCCGTCTGGTTATTGCGGAATGTAATAGAGGTAAGCAAATCATTGCCATCAACTGCAGTAATGCTGGTCAAATAACGAATCTCTGTCTTAGGATTCTCCTCAAACTGCTTAATTGCAGTAGCGTTAGCTCTTAGGTGATCCTTGCGCACAATGAGGGTTACTTTGTCAGCAAAGCGAGCCAGGAACTGAGACTCCTCTACAGCAGTGTTACCACCACCGATGACAAATACCTGTTTGCCACGATAGAACATTCCGTCGCAGGTAGCGCAGTAAGAAACACCCTTGCCAGTGAACTTTTCTTCGTTGGTAAAACCAGCGTGACGAGGATTAGCGCCACCAGAAACAATGACAGCCTTTGCGTGATAGGTTCCTTCAGAAGTCTCAAGCACAAAAAGATTAGTCTCTGAATCCTTAACAATCGAGAGGACATTAGCCATAACAATTTCTGCGCCAAGGTCTGTAGCCTGCTTCTGAAGAGTGTCTGTAATAGTGAAGCCATCAGTGTTTGGCATACCAGGGTAATTCTCAACCTCAGTTGTGGTGATTACCTGGCCACCTACGGCCTGCTTCTCTAAAACAACGGTATCGAGAAGAGCGCGTTTTGCATAAATTGCTGCTGAAAGTCCTGCAGGACCACCACCAACAATTACAAGGTCTTTAGTAATAACGTCTGCCATGATTGGCTCCAATCGTATAAATCGTAACTGGCTTTGTTATACCCCACTGATGACAATCATTATCAGTTATCTCTAAAGAATAAATTGCACACAATCTATTCATATATAAAAAAGAGGCGCGCCAAGACCTCCACCTTAAGCGCGCCTTCCCTAGTAATTTAAAACTAGTTAGCGATGATGAAGTAAGCAACAAATGCAAGCGTTGCTACCCACATCAAAGGCTTAACCTTTTTAACGTTACCTGTTACAAGAGCAACAACAACGTAGAAAATGAAGCCAAAGCCAATGCCGTCAGAGATTGAGTAAGTCATTGGAATACCAGCGATAACCATGAATGCTGGGAAGCCCTCGAGAAGATCATTCCAATCAATCTCGGTGACCTCAGACATCATCAGGAAGCCGACAAGGACCAGTGCGCCGCAGGTAGCTGCAGAGCTGACGATAGAAATAAGAGGTGCAATGAATGCTGCTGCAATAAAGAGCAGACCAGTGAAGATCGAAGAAAGACCAGTACGACCACCATCGGCAGCACCAGATGCAGACTCAATAAAGGTAGTAATGGAAGAAGCACCGAAGAAACCACCTGCAGCTGCAGCAGCAGAGTCAACAATAAGGATCTGCTTGATGTCCTTAACGTTGCCATCCTCAGTGAGGAAGTCTCCCTGCTTAGCAATAGCCATAGCAGAGCCCATGGTGTCAAAGAAGTCAGACATCATCAAAGAGAATGCAAAGACGAGAAGAACTGGCGTTGTCAGTGCCTTAACAATACCCATAACACCAGCACTATCGGTCAAGAATGGTGCGCCAAAGGTAGAGAAATCAAGGCCAGAAACAATGCCTGTAGGGCTTGCGGTAACACCAAGAGGAATACCAGCAAGTACGGCAAGAATAATGCCGATAAGCAGGGAGCCCTTAACACGAGCAGAGTAAAGAACAACTGTTGCAACAATGGAAATTACACCAACGATAAAGGTTGGAGAGAAGATATCGCCAAGAGCAACAAGTGTGGACTCATTAGCAACGATAATACCGCTGTTCTTGAGACCAATCATGGCAATAAAAAGACCTAGGCCAACTGAGATTGCGTGGCGTAGGTTTACAGGGATTGCATCCATGATTGCTTCACGAAGGCCGCAGAGAACTAAAAGAAGAATAGCAATTCCTTCAATGAAGATAACTGCCATTGATGCGTGCCAATCTCCACCAGTAATTGGAGTAAGAGAGAAGGCTACAACAGCGTTTACACCCATACCAGATGCGCAAGCAAGTGGACGGTTAGAGAACAGACCCATCAAAATGGTCATGATGCCGCCACCAAGACAGGTAGCAGTAATAGCTGCCGAAACTGGAACTCCTGCAGCAGCGAGAAGAGCTGGGTTTACTGCAATAATGTATGCCATTGCGAGGAATGTAGTAATTCCAGCCCTAAACTCTTGAGCGGGATTACTGCCACGCTCAGCTACCTTAAAGAACTTCTCCATTAAGCTCTTCCTTCCTAAAGAGGCTTTTCCTTTATGCAAGCGCTGAAGCGCTTATCACCAAAATAAAAAAATTATTGAACGCCGCTTGAACCAAAACCGCCTGTACCGCGATCAGTCTGATCAAGCTCATCAACTTCAATAAGCTCTACAACAGGGACCTGTTGAATCACAAGCTGCGCGATACGCTCACCACGCTCAATGTGAATAGTTTCTTTGCTATCAAGGTTAATGGCACAAACCTTAAGCTCACCGCGATAATGAGCATCAATGAGGCCTGGAGTATTTGCCATAGAAAGGCCCTTTTTAAGTGCGAGACCGCTTCTAGGCTGAACAAATCCTGCATATCCATCAGGAATTGCGATAGCTAAACCGGTGGAAATAAGTTTGCGCTCAAAAGGAGCAAGATCAACATCTTCAGCACTTCTAAGATCTAATCCTGCGTCTCCTGTATAGGCGTACGAAGGTAGTTCAACAGTAGGATCAAGGCGTTTAATAGGTAGCTGGATGTCAAAATTGCTCATTAATTCAGGCTCCTTAATTCTGCGCTAAATTCATCAACATCTTTGAAGTCTCTATAGACAGAAGCAAACCTAATGTATGCAACTTTATCGAGCATAACTAGGTTTTTAAGCACAATGCTTCCAAGGTCTTCAGATTTAATCTCGTATTGACCCTTATCTCTAATCTGAGACTCAATACCATCAATAAAATGATCAAGAGAAGCAACAGAGATATCTCTCTTTACTGTTGCAGCAACAAGACCTCTCATAAGCTTCTGTCTATCAAAAGGCTCCTTGTGACCGTCTTTCTTAACAACGGTGATAGGAATCTCTTCTAAGCGCTCATAGGTTGTAAAACGAAACTTACAGGACATGCACTCGCGACGCCTTCTAATAGCATCGTTATTCTCAGATGAACGAGAATCAATAACCTTTGACTCTTCGTGACCGCATTTTGGACAACGCATGGAATCCCCTTTTTTCGTATAAAAGGAAGATACCATTTTACGCAGGTATTGACTGCTATCAACACAGAATTCTGAGAGAAATTTACATAAATATTTACTATTTAGATACAGAAGGAATCTCTAAGGTTTGTCCAGCTCTTAAAAGAGAAGAATCGAGATTATTTCTTTCTCTAATCCAACTTACTTGCTGCTCTGTAGAGACGCCCTCAATTGGGTTGCTCTCTGCAATTGACCACAACGTATCATTGCTCTGAACGGTAATTGTTTGTGAAGCGCTATCCATTACAGATGTTGCAAATGAATTAAGAGCAGTTGTACGAAGAAAAGAAATCGCAAACATCAGAATAAATGATGCGGTAACAATAAGACCTGCAATAAAAGCCTCTTTGTTAGTCAGCGTCTTTACGTAAGAGACTTCCTCAAGCTGAGGTGCAACGGAACCCTTCTTTGCGCCGCCTTCAATAACCTTGAATGCAGGCTTATAAGAAGCAAGTGCTGAAGTGCCGTTAACCTGATACATCTTTGACTGATACATACGCCTCATATCGTTTCCTTCCGTAATAGTTTTTACGGAACTAGTTATATCTAATACACCGGACAAAAAGTCATGTCCGAACGTTTGTACTAATAATATGTAGTACATTTGTTCGTGTCAAGAAAAAATAGAACATTCGTTTGATTAATTTTTAGAACACGTGTATTATTACTAAAAAGAAAAAGGAGGCTCATATGCCAAAGGGCAAACTCAGCAAGCGTCAGGCAGCAATTTATGAATACATCTGTTCATACACAGATCAACACGGCTATCCCCCTTCAGTAAGAGAGATTGGTGCTGCTGTTAATCTTGCGTCTCCTTCAACTGTCCATATGCATCTAAAGGTCCTGGAGCAGTTTGGCCTTATTGATAGAGACCCAAAGAAGCCTCGTACTATGAAGATTGTTCCCCAGGCTTCAAACACTTCTGACGCAGCAAAGCTTGCTCCAGTAACGCAAGATGTAGCTAATAATGTCATTAGTCTTCCTCTTGTAGGACGTGTTGCTGCAGGCACACCTATTCTTGCTGAGCAAAACGTTGAGGAATCTCTATCTCTTCCAACAAGCATTGTTGGAGATTCAAGCTCTTTCATTCTTCGCGTACGTGGAGAATCAATGATTAACGCTGGTATTTTTGATGGCGATTATATTGTTGTAAAAGAGCAGCAAGATGCCCATGACGGAGAAATCGTTGTTGCTCTCATTGATGACTCTGCAACTGTTAAGACATTCTATAGAGAAAATGATCGTATTCGTCTTCAGCCAGAAAACGATTTTATGGAGCCAATCTACGTACAGAATCCTGTTATTTTAGGTAGGGTTACTGCACTTATTAGATCAATTTCATAGTCACAGTATGGGTGTGGAATTAGAACAATCCAAAGGTAGAGTAACTTTCTTTGATACTATTCGAGGAATCTCAGTAGTATCAATGATACTGTTTCACTTTACCTATGATTTGTTTTTTATCTCTCATATTAAGCTTACGTGGTTTACTCCTTTAGTCATGCAAATTTGGGTGCCTTCAATTTCGTATCCTTTCATTTTTATTGCTGGCTGCATGTGTGCTTTTTCAAAAAATTCTTTTAAGCGAGCAGGAGTTTACGGTCTTGTTGCTCTTGCAATATTCGCAGCTACCACCTTTGCGAATATTGATACTCCTATTAACTTTGGAATCTTCTTTTGCATGGCTTCATGCACCTTTGTAGAAGCTCTTATTTCACGTTTCGCTATTCCGCCTAAAGGGTATGCAGCGTCAATTCTTTTTCTTTTATTATTTGTTATCTGCATTCCAATTTCTGCAGGTCACATCGGTTTAGGTAACACGATTTTCTCGTTACCAAAAGAGTTGTATCAAACACCGTATTTAGCCTGGGCGGGATTTCCTTCTCCAACTTTTACATCTGGAGATTACTATCCATTGCTCCCCTATTTATTCTTGTATTTGAGTGGAGCTGCGTTTAACAGACAGCTCAAAGTAGAAGGCTATCCTAACTGGATGAAAACATTTTCTCTTCCCCTTATTACAGAGATGGGAAAACATTCGCTTATCGTTTATATTTTGCATCAACCAATTTTGCTGCTTATTGCCTTATTCGTCAGTCAGAATATCGTCCTCTGACACCACATATGGCTCTAAAAGTGCCTGCATATAGGTGTCGGCTTTAACTGACAGCAAAAGACCTTCAGCAACGTATTGCTCGTGCAAAAGCTGGCACCTCTCGTGAACAGACTTAACAAGAGCACCTTTATTGAACGGGATAAGGGCACTAATCACTTTGTCGCCAGCGCTAGCTATTTCTTGGATCTTGTGGAGAAGACCGTTAATGCCCGTGCCTTCTTGTGCAGAAATAAATACAGCGTCTGGGTAGAGCGCTTTTAGCATTTGAAGTTCTTGCTCAGAAAGTAAATCAACCTTGTTAAGAACAAGAATTTGATCGCTTTTATCAGCCTCAATATCTTTCAAAATACTGCGAACAACTGCAATTTCTTTAGAGAGATTCTTGTCAGTTGCATCAGCGACCAGCAGCAGAAGATCAGCTTCTTTAGCTTCAACCAGCGTAGATTTAAACGACTCAATCAGATTTGTAGGAAGCTTTTGAATAAATCCAACAGTATCGGTAAGAACAATCTTTCTTCCTTCATCAAGAGAAAGTGCTCTGGTAGTTGGATCAAGAGTTGCAAAGAGCTCGTCTTTTGCGTATACATCCGCTCCAGTTAGCTGATTCAAAAGCGTTGATTTACCAGCGTTGGTATAGCCAACCAGAGAGACACTAAACGTTCCAGAATTCCATCTGGACTTAGACTGAACTTCTCGCCGTTGACCAAGCTGCTTGAGCTCATTATTTAGGGTTGAAATGCGCTTTCTAATAAGGCGACGGTCAACCTCAAGCTGGCTCTCACCCTGGCCAAAACGGCTACCAATACCGCCGCGGGTTTGCTCACCCACCAGGTGACTCCACATGCCGCGGAGCCTTGGAAGTACGTACTGAAGCTGTGCGAGCTGCACCTGAAGGCGACCCTCTTTAGTACGTGCATGAATACCAAAGATATCAAGAATAAGCGCTGTTCGGTCAATGACTTTAACAGGCTCACCAAGTAATTTTTCTAGATTAGATTGCTGAGAAGGCGTGAGCTCATCATCAAAGATGACAACGTCAGTGTTGGTGTTTCTTACCAAGGAAACAAGTTCCTCAGTTTTACCCTTGCCAATGAATGTTTTAGGGATAGGCGCATCAAGTTTTTGCGTAAGACGCATAAAGACTTCAGCACCATCAGTTTGTGTAAGGCGCTCAAGCTCGTCCATTGATTCTTCAAGCGACCAATCGCTTTTACCGCAATCAACGCCTACAAGAATTGCTCGTTCAACTTTAGGAGCTGTAGAAAATGGAACAAAACGACCCATAAACTCCCTATCTTAGACAAGGTAAATACGTTAGTTTTTGATGCGTCCTACTAGCATTGTACGTCAGCATGCTGCGCAAGAATCAGCTCGAGCGCATCCTTGGCTGTGAGTTGATCCATATCAAGCCACCTTACTCGACCATCTCGTTTAAGCCAAGAAATCTGTCGCTTTGCATACTGTCTGGTATGCTGCTTAATAAGCTCACGCGTTTGTTCAAGCGACTGTTCACCAGCAAAATACGCAAAGAACTCTTTGTAGCCAATTGCCTGCCCAGCCGTGCAATTTTCAGAGAGACCGGCCTTAATAAGCGCTTGAACCTCTTCAACAAGCCCTTGCTCAAACATAAGGTCAACTCGGAGGTTTATTCGCTCATAAAGACGTTGACGGTCCATCGTAAGACCCCATATCTGGGCGTCAAAGTACGGTGTATGGGCCTTTAGACCCTCATGATGAGTTGCATACGACTTGCCTTCTTCCAAGAGCTCTAAAGCCCTTACAACACGTCGCACGTTATTTGGATGAATAAGTTCTGCACTTGCTGCATCTTTAGTGGCGAGAAACTCATGTAAGCCCTCAGGTCCTAGCTCTTCTGCAAGCTTTTCATAACGATTTCGTACAGGAGACTCAACTGACCCAGAAGGAAACTCCATCTGGTCAATAATCGAATCAAGATAGAGTCCTGTACCACCACAAAAAACAGGCGTTTTACCAGCATCAATAAGCTTATGAGCCTCTGCGCGCGCCATAGTCTGGAACATTTGAACAGAATATTCTTCCAAAATGTTGGCACAATCTACCATCAAAAGAGGAACTTCTCGCTCCTCAACAGGAGTTTTAGCAGTGCCAATATCCATGCCACGATAGACCTGCATTGCGTCAACAGAAATGACAGAGGTCTCAAGCTTCTTGGCAACAAGCTCGGACAAGGAGCTTTTGCCCGAAGCCGTAGGACCTACAATACAGATTACCGAGCCGTGAGAGCTCATCGTGGATCAGACTCCATAGTTCCACGCAGATACCAGGTACGAGCCTCGTCAATATGAACATCAACAATTTTGCCGATAAGATCTTCTGGTGTATAACCCTCTGGCAGATTGAAGTGCACTGTTTGGTTCTTCTCGCTATGTCCCACCATGACAGAATCGTCACGCTTGGAAGTGCCTTCAACAAGAACTGCCTGCGTCGTATTCAAATCTACCTGGTTAGTGTCATGTGCCTGCTGAGCAACAAGCTCGGCAAGTCTGTCAAAGCGCTCCTGAATAACCTCATGAGGCGTATTGTCCTCATACTTTGCCGCAGGAGTACCTGGACGCTTAGAGTAAATGAAGGTATACGCAGAAGAGTACCCAGCTTCTTTGACCAAAGAAAGCGTATCCTCAAAGTCTTCCTCAGTCTCTCCGGGGAAGCCAACAATAATGTCAGTTGAAAGCGCCAGTCCTGGCATAGCCGCACGAAGGCGAGAAACCACGTCCAAGTACTCTTCTCGTGTATAACTGCGGTTCATCTTTTTGAGAACGCGCGTAGATCCGCTTTGAACTGCAAGATGAAGATGAGGCATGACGGCTGGCGTTTCCTTCATGGCCGCAATAGTCTCATCAGTAAGATCTTTTGGATTCGATGAGGTGAAACGGATTCGCTCAACGCCCGTCTGACCCACAGCACGCAAAAGCTCTGCAAAACGAGGCTTACCGTAGAGATCACGACCATATGAGTTAACGTTTTGACCAAGAAGGGTAATCTCACGAACGCCATCTGCGACAAGACGCTCGCACTCACCAATAACAGCTTCAAAAGTACGACTGCGCTCACGACCGCGAACGTAAGGAACAATGCAATACGTGCAGAAATTATTGCAGCCGGTCATGATAGGAACCCAAGCGTGATACTGCTGGGCACGGTTACTTGGCAGGTCTGTGGAGAAGCCCTTGCCCTCCTCGGAGGTATCTACTGCTACACGGTCATTCTCGCCCCTAAATGCGCTGGTGAGAAGTGCTGGCAGGCTTGCAAGTGCGCTGGTGCCAAACACAACGTCAACAGCTGGAACCTTTTCACGGAGCTTCTCGCCATCGC
>ENA-OWLR01000135-OWLR01000135.1-metagenome-genome-assembly--contig:-NODE-135-length-21598-cov-11.226849_pt1 | contig 21598 bp, 24 predicted proteins | sample MGYA00245352_ERZ651110 | MGnify/ENA primary metagenome ERZ651110 (study PRJEB26857, sample SAMEA4031765) | metagenome | biome: human; feature: oral; material: saliva | place: Philippines | collected 2014... | reverse complement strand
GCTGACGTTTCTGGAACGGTGGTGTTTGCGAATGAGTCAGACATACCAGATTAAACAGAACGATATTGTCGTAGACCTACCGAAGATGGTTGGCGCTGGATACGGGCAGTTCTGGCAATCTAGAAATCTTTACCGAGTTGTAAAAGGATCCCGTGGTTCGAAGAAATCGAAGACAACGGCTTTGAACTATGTTACCCGTATTTTGAAATATCCCTGGGCTAACTTGCTTGTTATTCGTAGATATTCAAATACGAACAAGCAATCAACCTATACAGATTTCAAGTGGGCAGCTAACCAACTCAAAGTCGCTCATAAATTCAAATTCAATGAGTCTTTGCCTGAAATCACAGTGAGAGATACAGGACAGAAGATTCTATTCCGTGGTTTGGATGATGAATTGAAAATCACATCCATCACAGTGGATGTAGGTATCTTGTGTTGGGCTTGGTTCGAGGAAGCATATCAGATTGAGACTGAAGATAAGTTCAGTACGGTTGTCGAGTCTATTCGTGGTAGCTTAGACGTCCCTGATTTCTTTAAACAAATAACGGTCACATTCAACCCGTGGAACGAGAGGCACTGGCTCAAACGTGTCTTCTTTGACGAAGAAACTAAACGAGCTGATACGCTATCGATGACGACTACCTATCGATGTAACGAGTGGCTGGATGAAGTCGATATCAAGCGTTATGAAGATTTGTATCATACGAATCCAAGGCGTGCAAGAATTGTTTGTGATGGCGAATGGGGTGTTGCTGAAGGTTTAATTTACAACAATGTGACTGTCAAGGAATTTGATAAAGATGAGTTGTTGCGAAACCCTGATAACAAACTATGTATCGGTCTTGACTTTGGTTTTACTCACGATCCAACAGCTTTATGTTGTTCATTGATAAACGACAATACAAAAGAGATACATATTTTTGACGAAGCATACCGAGTTGGTTTGATAACCAAAGAGGTCGCTAAGATGATAAAGGATAAAGGTTATCATCGCTCGACAATCATCGCAGATAGCGCAGAGTCTCGATTGATTGAAGAACTTAGGTCAGAGCATGGCATATCTCGAATTAAAGAGAGTAGGAAAGGAAAGGATAGTATCATGGCAGGCGTGTCCAAGCTACAAGGATACGCTATTTATGTGCATCCGAGTTGTGAACATATCATGGACGAATTTTATAGCTATTGTTATCAACGTGATAAAGAAGGCAATTGGTTAAACAAGCCAGAAGATAAGAATAACCACTTGATGGACGCGCTGCGATATAGTCTTCAATGTATTGAAGGTGTTAAAGCAACCGTTCGCAGACGGTCAGATTTTGGCTTATAGAAAGGAATTAAATGTATCAGATTTTAACTTATCCGCGAGAGGGATATGACGAAACAGCTTTGAACAAGGAATTGATTTATAAGCTGATTCAGAAACACACACAAGAACGCCAGCGCTTGAAGGATTTGAAGAAATACTACATGGGCGAACATGCTATTTTGAAACATGAGCGACGAAACAAGAACGCTCCGAACTTTAAAACAGTAGCAAACCATGCAAAAGATATTGCAGACACGGCCACAGGTTACTTCATGGGCAATGCCATCAAGTATAACAATACAGCTGATGGCGATATTGAATCCTTGCTTGTAGCATTCGACGGCGCTGAAATTGACCAGGTAGACGCGCAGAATGCATTGAATATGTCTATCTATGGACGTGCTTACGAGTACATCTATGCGAAGGAAGGGTTGACCGAGCTTGATTCAACCAGTATAGATCCTGAGAATGTGTTCTTGGTTTACGATGATAGTATTGAACGCAGAGTTCTTTTTGCAGTGTACTACTACGAGATTAAGGATGATTCCAAAGATGCTACTAAGTATCAAGCGGAAGTCTTCACGCAGAATCTTCACTATCACATTGTGCTGCGTGATTCAAGCATGGGTACTACAGAGAATGAACAAGTAGAACCGCATAATCTTGGTCAGGTCCCGATCATCGAATATCGAAACAATCACTTTTCAATTGGTGATTACGAGCAACAAATCAGCTTGATTGATGCCTACAATTCGCTGATGGGTAATCGTGTCAACGACAAAGAGCAAGCAGTCGAGTCTATTCTTGTATTATACGGAGCGCAATTGGCTGACAACCTGGAAGATGCTAGAGAAGCAATGAGCATCCTTGCTGAAGAAGGTCTTTTGGAATTACCAACAGATGCCAAGGCTGACTTCTTGAAGAATGCTTTAGATGAGAACGCGACTGAAATTTTGCGTAAGGCTTTGAAGGAAGACATCTACACATTCAGTCATGTGCCGAATTTGACAGATGAGAACTTCGCAGGGAATAGTTCAGGGGTAAAATAGTTGCCCTCCTCAAAGGTAACTTTGAGGTAATAAATCGGGTTAAAATTGGAAGGCGCAAAACAGTAATAACCTAGATTTTTGTATTCTATTATGGTATAATTAGAGTATAAAAATCTAGGAGAAACAAATGATAAAAGATAAAATGCACAAACATCTAAACCAAGTTTATTACTCTATGTTAGCAAGGTGTTATGATGAAAAACATTGGGCTTATAAGTGGTATGGAAAACGTGGAATAGGTGTTTCTGATGAATTTAGTGATGTAGCTAAGTTCAGAAGTTGGGCAATGCAAAACGGAGTAGAATTCGGTTTGCAATTAGATAGGATAGATAATGACAAAGACTACTCACCAAGTAATTGTAGGTGGGTTCCTGAACATACAAATAAACGGAATCGTTCTGATAACGTTAAGTATAAGGGATATATCTTGAGAGACTATCTAAAAAAATTATCTGAAGAAAACAACATTTCTTTTTCGACTCTTGTCTATAGATATTATCGTTCTATAAAACGAGATGATATAATCATCAATGATGATACAATAGATGATGTTTTATTGAATTATAAAAAATACGATTTGAGACAATTTTCAAAAGGCGTAGACATGTCTGATAAGACAATTATTAGAGATGAAAAAGGAAGAATTGTAACATATTACTGAAGCTAATCAATTACCACTGCTGGTAGAAATATCAGTAAGGTTTAACGACTAGATAGAGTAAGCTAAGTGAGAAACGGTACATAGTATCGTTTTTTTATATGCAGAAATATCCACGAAATCCGACACCCTGATAGGGGTGAAGAGATAGTCTGAACTTGCGGGAAACCGTAAGAAGTAGAGGATAAAGAGCCTCTACGGTAACAAAATTGAGCTATGGAATTCAAGTTGCTAGGTCTTGAGATGATTACTAAGACCAAAGAGGCAAACTACAAGCGTGGTATTCGTCAGCGGATTGCTATCTTTGCTCATTACCTAGGCATGCAGCAGATTGCTCTTGAGGCACATTCAATCGTGCCACAATTTAGTCGTGGATTGCCTAAGAATTTACTTGAGTTGTCACAGGTTATCAATAACCTCGAAGGTAAGGTGTCACTTCGTCAGCTTATTTCTCTCTTGCCATTCGTTGAAGACCCTGATGCTGAATTAGAAGAACTCGAAGAAGAGAAAGAAAAGAACATGGAGCGTGTGCCATTCTTTAATCAGGTCAACACGAAGCCAGAAGAAGAGGTGACAGATGAAGAACGAGGAGTATTGGGCGAAGAGGAAGGCTAATCTCATCTATGAGCAGATGGACAAGGCTGAGAAGCAAGCTGATAAGTTCGATAAAGTCTACAAAGAGTCAAAAGCTTATTTAGACAAGCAAATCAACAAAGTCTTTGATAAGTTTCAGCGCGATTATGGTTTGAGTGAACGTGATGCTCGTCATGTTTTGAAGAACATGAAAGACCAAAAAGACCTGAATGAACTTCGTAAGGTTCTTGAAGCTCGACCGAACGACCCGAACATTCAACGCTTACTCGCTGATTTAGACAGTCCAGCTTATGCTTATCGCATGAAGCGACTTGAACGTTTAAGTGCTGACTTGGATTTGATGCGTAGTTCTATCTACCTTTCTGAGAAGAAAGACTCAGATGCCTTTTATAACGACCTGATGAAGGATAGCTATTATAGGGCTACCTTTGACTTGCAACAGCAAACAGGACTCGCTTATAGTTTCTCCGATCTTCCTGAAACAGAAATCAAACGTCTACAAGGTCTAAAATGGACGGGAGAGGCCTATTCAGACAGAATATGGTCAAATACTGGGGCACTTGCTTCAAGTGTGAAAGACGAGCTTTTAGTAAGTCTTATGACTGGCCGAAGCGTAAGAGATACATCTCAAGCCATCGCAGAACGTTTTGAGGTCGGGCAGAATAAAGCTAGGCGTTTGGTTCGTACCGAGTCAGCGTTCTTCCATAACCAAATGGAACTGCTCAGTTATGAAGATGCCGAGATTACAAAGTATAAATTCGTAGCAGTCTTAGACAAGCGCACGTCTCACATTTGCCAAGAGCATGACAACAAGGTCTATGATACGGACAAAGCAGTTCCTGGTGTGAACTATCCGCCTTTGCATCCGTGGTGCAGGTCTACTACTATCGCACACGATGATGATATCGACTACAGCAAGCTCGAGCGTAGGGCAAGAAATCCTGAAACAGGAAGGATCGAGTACGTTTCTGCTGATATGAGTTATAAAGAGTGGTATAGCAAGTATGTTGTGAAAGATGGGAAAAAGATGTATAATCAGGATATGTTTACAATGGACCTAATGGCTAAGCAACGCTCTTTTGTAGTTGGGAATGATATCAGAGTTAAAACAAAGAAATTAAATGGAACGGATTTTGATTTTTGGGTACAAGATGACACAAAGAAAATACGAGATTCGGTTTTAAATGTTAATACTGTTTTTCAAGAACTGGACTCTTATAAGAAACCAACTGTTGTATTTTTGAAAAAATCGAGACTTCCTGGTTTAGCGGGGTATGATTATAAACAAGACACTATGTTTATAAGTGATGATTTCCATTCAGAAAAAGAATTCAAAGAAATTTTATCGGATGGATTTTTTGCTTCAAAAAACATCAGGGATGCGCTTATTCATGAGTTGACTCATAAAAAACATTGGGATTCTGCTAAAGCATTTTACAAAAAGAATAAAAAGAGGTATAATAACCTTGAAGAAGCAATGAAGGCATTAAATGCTCCGTTGGTGTCGTATGTGAAAACACAACAAAACCTTGATATGATGTATCTTCACAGAATTAGTATTAATGCGTTAGCTGCTTTTGAGAAAAATAATATCAATGAATTAGTAGCTGAAGTCGGTGTTTTAGCTGAAGACACACCAGATAAAATATTGTTACAAAAAGTTAAGGAGGTACTGAAATGGAAGTAATGGCGCTACCTAGTAAAGAAACAATGCAATTCTATACAGAAATTTATCCATGGGTAAAATCCAGTTACCCAGATGACGAAACTCCTAGATTTGTATTTCAAGAGGATACCCCTAATCACATTTTTGAAACGTTTAACCGTATTAAAGGTAAATTAGGTTACGAATATGCAAGGTAACTTTATGATACCTTTGAAATTAAATCAAAACTTGAATTTGCTTATTAATAGTTGTCAAAGCACCTAGAGAAATCTAAGTGCTTTTTTCGTACTCAGAAAGGAGGAGCTAATGTTCATTTGGGAATGGGTGCTAATAGCACTAGGTTGGTTAGTGTTCTTGATGGTGGTAGCGTTTTGCTTATCGCTAACAAGAAGCCTAATCGATGAGTTCAGCAAAAGAAAGTAGGTGATCCAACATCTTGACTGGCAGGAATAGACTGCTGCTTAATATCGTTACTTAACCGTATCAGAATTGATGCGGTTTTTATATTGTCCAAGCATTGAAGACTTAAAAAGCTATGGAATTATACAGTCGGGGACGACTTAAAAAATAGGAGGTTCGTAATGAACGAAGAAACACAAACAGTCGAAACGGTTGAAGTACAAGAGGTACCTGCAGAACCTACTATCGAGAAACAACCGCAAGACGAGAAGAAGTACACAGATGCAGAAGTCGATGCTATCATCGATAAGAAGTTTGCTAAGTGGAAATCAGAGCAAGAAGCCAAGGAAAACGAAGCCAAGAAGCTTGCTAAAATGAACGCTGATGAGAAACAAAAATATCAGTTGGATCAGCGTGAGCAAGAACTAGCTAATCGTGAACAAGCGATTGCTCGTAAGGAATTGACCGCAGAAGCTAAGGCAATGCTAAGTGAACGTGGCTTACCAGTTGAATTAGTAGCCGTGGTCGATTTGTCGAATGCTGAAGCCGTGACTGAATCAGTCGCAAGCATTCAGAAAACATGGGAGGATGCAGTCCAAAAAGGTGTATCCGAACGCATGAAGGGTAGCGCACCTATTAAAACTGCGCCAGCAAATCAGCAAGAAGTTGTAGAAAAATGGAGACAGGACTTTTTGCACTAGAAAATAAAAATAATGAGGTAAAAATAAATGGCATTTGAAGCATTAAACACAGCGGAATCACGCAAGAAACACCTTGGAATTATTGAAGATGTACTTGCAGTAAATTCATACGCAACACCACTTTTGACACCCAGCGAAGCAGTAACTCTAAACGGTCGCTCATTCACTGTTGCAACAGGAAACACAACTGGTCTTAAAGACTATAAGCGTAACCAAGACAACGAATTTGATCACGTTGAAGTTGAAGAAAAAGTCTACACTCTTGAAGAAGAAAAATATTGGGGACGTTTCGTTGACCAATTGGACGAACGCGACTCAAACGGTCAAGTAAATATCGAATATGTGATCGCTCGTCAAGCTGCTGAAGTTGTTGCTCCATACCTTGACAAACTTCGTTTTGATGCAGCACTCGGTAATGTAAGTGAAAATGTTGTTATGGGTAAAACAGCAGGCGCAAACAACGCTTACAATGCAGTTCTTGATGTTTCTGAGAAATTGGATGAACTTGGAATCACTAAAGAACGTTTGCTCTTTGTCACTCCAAGCTTCTACAAAGCTATCAAATCTGAAATTGTACGCTTGCCACAAGGTGACGCAGACAAGAAAGTTCTCGGTAAAGGATACGTTGGTGAATTGGATGATTACACAGTCTACAAAGTACCTTCTAAATTCTTGCCAAATGTAAACGCCCTTGCTGCTGCCCCTGGTGTCGTTACATCACCAATTCAAATTGATAACACTAAGTACAACGACAACGTGCCTGGTCGATTTGGTGAATTGGTAGAGCAATTGCTTTACACAGGCGCTTATGTTCTTGAACATTTCCAAAAATACATCATCACAATTGCAGATGCTAAACCTGCTGCTAAAGAGTCAGCTCAAGGTAAGACAGTGAACCGTGCTAAAAAATGGAAGACTGGAACAGCCTATAAAGAAGGCGATACAGTAACGCATGAAGACAAAGTCTACGTTGCAATCAAAGAAATCTCAAGTTCTACGAATGCACCAGACTCTGATTCTGCTAACTGGAAAGTCAAGAAATAAGGTCTGACCCATGAAAGTCAGAGTCAAGCAAGCGTTTAATGATTGGCAAGCGCAAGTGGTTCGACAAGAGAACGAAGTCTTTGAGATGACAGAAGAACGCTATGACGAACTGTCTCACAATCTCAAAGAAGGGTTCTCGGTTGACATTGCAGATGTGGTTGAAATCATTGACGAAGAAGAAACCGAAGCACAAGGAGACGAGACGACTCCTTTAGATTAGGAAGTCTTATGGAACTTGGAAAACTTAAATTGTTGACGGGCGAGAGTGACGAAGCAGTTCTCTCGTCTTTGATTTTACGGGCGGAAAATATCATTTTATCAGAAACTAATCGGGACAATCTAACGCCTGCGCTTAAAAGGCTTATCCCTGAACTTGTAATCGAGCTCTACAATCGCTCAGGAAGTGAAGGAGAGCAGTCTAGGAGTGAAGGTGGTATCTCTGTAACCTATGGAGAGAATGGATTGTCTACGGGCGTTCTACAGCGTATTCGCATGCATCGATTAGCAAGGGTGGCAGGTCATGTTTTTGAAAAAGAATAGACTGAAACTCTATCCTATGAAGCGATTTAAGAAAATCGTGACAGACGAAGGAATTGCTAAAGAAGGATATGCGGATAAGGTTGAAGAAGTAAGGCTTGAATTGTGGCCAGCTAGCAGTAAGCTGCAATCTGAAATATATGGTGAACGCTTGAATGATATCCTGAATGCGAATGCGAGCAAAGATGCAGATATTAACGTCAAAGACGGCGTTTGTATCGAAAGCAAGACAGAAGTCACGCATCGGGTTATCTCGAAAAAAGTGTATAGCCAGCATCAAGTTTTGGAGTTAGAACGTGTCAGGTTTAATCGGAGCAGATAGTTTAATCGCTAAATGTCGTAAGTTATACGGTGCTAAAACTAATGAGATTGTAGGACAAGCACTATTACACGCTGGTAAAACAATCGTACAACCTGAAGCGAAACTCAGAGCTCCAGCAAACGAGGGCGAGCTGAGAAACAGTATCAGAGTCCGTCTTAAAATAAACGGCAACAAGATATCGAGTGAAATCTTCACGAACTCAGACCACGGCGCTTATGTCGAACTCGGAACAGGTCCGAAAGGGTTAGCTAACCACTCTGGCATATCACCAGAAGTGAGCGTGTCGTATCGCTCTACGCCTTGGTATGTGCACGAAGACCAAATCAACGTAGGACCTTACCACTTCGCAAAAAGAGGTGAGTTTTACAATATGTATGGTCAGCCTGCGCAACCTTACTTGTATCCTGCTTTGAAGGACAACCAGGAACGTGTCTCAAGAAGCATCTCTAAATACGTTAGTAGGAAGATAAAGGAACAGATATAATGATTAATATTAAACCCGTAATTTACAAAGAATTGCAAAAGGTCGCAGATAATGTGACCGATACTTATCCGGACGATTGGGAGAACTTCCCAGTCGTTATTTTTTTAGAAGAACAGAACAAACCAGGCGAATGGTATGACGAAAAAGAGCGCAAGTCGAATATCCGCTACAAAGTTGATATATTCGACAAAGACAGTACAAGCAGTCTAGCAGTTGAAATCGACAAGATTTTTGCATCGTTAGGATTGCGAAGAACTGACTGTCAAGATGTGCCGGATCCATCACACTTACGTCATAAGTTGATGCGATTTGAAGGAATCGTTGACCTGAATTCACAATTGGTTTATCAATACAGAATGGAGAATTAATAAATGTTAGCAAACGGAATTAAGCTTGCTTATGGAAAAGCTAAAGGAACTTATACCGACCTTGTAGGACTTAAAGAAGTACCTGAATTCGGTATCGAGCCTGAAAAGGTTGAAAACACAACCCTTGCAGACAAGGTTAAAAAATACGAATTTGGTATTGGTGATGCAGGGGAATTGGAATACAAATTCGCTTACAAAAACGACGGGGAAAATGCTCCTTACCGTGTTTTGCGTAAAGCAGCAGACAACAAGGAAAAACTCTTCTTTGAACAAACTTACCCAGACCAAACCAAGGTTAAATTTGAAGGACAAGTATCTGTCAAACTTGGCGGCGGCGGTGTGAACTCTGTTATTGAGTTTACTCTTAAAATCGCATTACAATCTGAACTTGAATTTACAGACGGAATTGGAGGTTAATAGATGACTACTCTACCATACGCAGTTTGGCAAGTCAGTGAGAACAAGGAGTTGAAGCTCCGCCTCACATCTTTGCAAGCGACGAAAGTCGAAGAAAAAATCGGAGTAAACTTGCTCAAGGTGTTCATGCCTGCTGAGGGCGAGTCTTTTGCATTGCCACCTCTTAAAGTCATGTTGTTATTGACTCATGGAGCGCTTCAGAAATACGAGCATGGCATTTCATTCGAAGATGTATCTGATTTATACGATTCTTACGTGGATAATGGCGGTGACCAGGCAGCGTTTATGGCAGATGTTGTCTTACCGATGCTTCAAGTATCGGGTTTTATGCCACGGGAGGAGAAAGGCAAGAAGAAAGCTCCCAAGAAATCCAAAGCCAAATTAGAAGTAGTCGACTAGAAGAGACTACTGTCAATTCAGTAAAAGAAATGGTTGAGAGGCTATACCCGATGTTCTTAGATATCGGGGGGAGGCCTCTCGATTTTTGGGATTTAACCATACTTGAGATTAGGGACATGATTGAAAGCCACAACCGTATCACTATTCAAAAACAAAAAGAAAAAATTGTTGAATCTTACAGACTTTCACAGATGATAGCAAACAACGTATCCTTATTGCTCTCTAAAGAAGCTAAACTGCTTGATGTTTGGGACTATGCGCCTGAATTATTCAAGGAAGAAAGAGCCAAAGTCGAGAAAGCAAGGCAAGAACAAGAAATGAGGATGCATAAGGAACGTATGCGAGCATTCGCTGAGAGTCATAATCGAAAAATGAAGATGAAAGGAGAATAGATGGGAGTTACTCTTGACGAGCTTAAGGTAATGATTGATGCTGAAATCGCACCTTTCAAGAGCAAGATGAAAGAAGTTGAGAACACAGTCAAAAATGCATCTGGAAAAGTACAACAGTCTACAAACCAAATCAAGGCACAGTCTGGTTCTATGTTGGGTACATTTGCTAAATTAGCCAAATTCGCTGGATTAGCTTATCTTGGTAAAAAAATGCTTGATGTCGGTATGTATTCGACTCAAATGGCTCTTGAAGTTACAGCAGCAGTCAACCAGATTAAGCGCCAAATGGGCGAGAGCTCACAGACATTCTTAAAATGGGTTAACGATAATGCGAACGCTATGAACATGAGTACTGGTGAAGCGACAAAATACGGGGCGGTTTATTCAAACTTATTTTCTGGCTTTATCAAAGATTCAAACAAGCTCAGCGCCTATACTGCTAAAATGTTACAAACATCCGCAGTTGTAGCCGAAGGTTCAGGTCGTAGTATTACGGACGTTATGGAGCGTATTCGCTCTGGTTTGCTAGGGAACACCGAAGCGATAGACTTTTGTCGCACCGCCTAGAAATAGGCGGATTAAGAACTTACCAAAATCGGTAGAACTCTAAATTTTAATTTGTATCTTCGGTATAAATGTGATATAATATACTTAGTTAAAAAAGAGGTGATATTATGGGCATTATATACGAAATTAAATGTACCAAAACAGGAAGAAGTTATATTGGTCAATCCAAGAATATAAAAAGACGATTCGATGACCACAAATATAAACTTCGTCATAACCAGCATTATTCAGAAGAAATGCAAGATGATTTTAATTCGTTTGGAGAAACAGAGTTTCAATTTTCTATTTTAGAAGAAGTATCTGATAACATATTAGACGAAAGAGAAAGTTATTGGATATCATTATCTGACAATGCGTATAATATTGAAAGTGGTGGAGTTAGGGATAAACAACTTGCTGAAAGCACAAAAGAGAAATTAAGTGCTAAAGCAAAAGCGAGATATAAGACTCACGCAAAATATTTTAATAACCCAACAGCCATTAAAAAACGGTCAATATCAAATACAGGTAAAAAACGAGATGATGACTTTAGAAAGAAAATGAGCGATATCGCCAAAAAAAGAATAGGTGCTAAAAACTCATTCTTCGGTAAAAAGCACTCTGAAGAATCAAAACGAAAAATCAGTGAAGCTAATAAAGGGAAATATGATGGTGGTAAGCCTAAAATTCCTATCGTAGCTATTCATCTTGAAACTGGAGAAACAAGGGAGTACGCTTCAAAAAGTGATGCTTCAAAAGATATTTTTCCAGCTAGGTCTTTTATTGACAAAGTTTTGAATGGTGAAAAGAAACATTATAAAGGGTACACTTTTAAAGAATTAAAACATGACGATACCGAGGTAAACTAAGCAATTAAAAAGGCTTAGTCACCGTAGAGCATAGGGATTGAACCTGTGCTTTTTGTTTTGTCAAAAAGTACAGAATAAAATATCCCCACGAGTGGTAAGCACCTAAACAATTCGGATGTAGGTGAAAATATATGCCGAACTTACAAGAAATTGTAAGAAGTATGGATAAAAAGCCATGCGATAACATTATTGAGAAGATTTAGGAATCAACGTCAATGTGGCTATGATTCAGTCTACTGAAGCGTTCAAACGTTTCGCAAATGGTCAAAGTTGGGACCAACTTGATTACCAAACCCAACAACAAATCCGTTTAATGGCTATCTTGGAACAAGCTACTGCCAAATATGGTACGACCTTGTCTCAGTCAGTCAACGGACGAATCAGCCTATTTAAGTCATTACTGAAAGATGCTGCCTTGAATGTAGGTAACGCATTCTTACCAATTATCAACGCTATCATGCCAGTCTTGAACTCGTTTGCTATGGTATTGAAGAATGTGACTGGTAAATTAGCCGAGTTTATCGCTTTGATGTTTAACAAAAAAGCGACCGTAACAGACGGCGGTGTAGCTGGTGCAGTCAATGACATGAATGGCTCATTGCAAGATGCAGCAGGTGGCGCAGGCGACCTAGCTGATGCTATGGACGATGCAGATGATGCTTCAGGCGGTATGGCCGATAACCTCGACGACACAGCCAAGTCAGCCAAGAAAGCTGTCAAAGAATTGCTTGGTCTAATGGGATTTGATGAAATCAACCTACTTGGCAAAAAAGACGATTCTGACGATGGTGACGGCGCTGGTAAAGGTAAAGGTGGCGGTGGAGGCAAAGGCAAGAAAGGGAAGGGAGGCGGTGGCGGACCTTTCAAAGACATCTTGCCAGAAATTGCTCTTACCGACATGGATAACCAATTCAAGAGCATCTTTGATGGACTTGGAGATAAACTAAAAGGTTTATTTGACCTATTTAGTAAAGGTTTTAATGCTGCGTTTAGGTCTGACGGATTAGAACGTATCAAGATTGCTCTAGGAGAAATCGGCAAAACACTAGCAGAAATTGCTACGGATTCAAGGGTTGTAGATGCCTATGATAGGATGACCAAGAAGATTGCTTACGCACTTGGACAGATTGCAGGCTCAATCGGAACCGTCGGTATTGGTATCGGTGTATTTCTTGCTGAAAGTATTGCTAACGGTCTAGGACGTCAGAAACAGCACATAATCAGGGCTCTAGTAGCTTCATTCGATAGTATCGGTGAAATATACGAAGCAATCGGGAACATCGCTCAGGCTCTCTCTAGTGCGTTCTACGATGCGATAACTTCAACAGGTGCTGTACGAATTGGAAGTTCTCTAGTATCTATATTCTTAGGAATCGGTTCGATTGTTAATGAGATTTCAATGAAATTAGGTAGTGACTTAATGCAAGCTATTGAGCGTGCTATTGTGGATAATGCTCCTGGTTTGTCTAACTCTTTCCAAAACCTATTCCAGTCAGTCGCTCCAATATTCGAGAGCGCAGAACAAGCTATCAATAAAATTATAGATACGGTTAGCGTATTCTATGATAACCATATCAGTCCGCTAATTAAGACGGCAGGCGAAGACCTATCTAAGTTCATTGACGTATTCGTTAAAGGTTGGGATGAACATATCCAACCAGTCATCGATGAATTCGGGAAGCAATTCTCAGAAGTGATCAATAGCAATGTTGGAAAGACCGTCGAGAAAGTGGTCGAGCTAATCGCTAAATTCTTTGAATTGGCTCAAACATTGAGCAGGGATTTATATCCAGTCATTGCGTTCTTGGTTGAGACATTCTTCAAAGTTCTAGGGCCAGTATTTAACTTCTTAGCTCAAATATTCGTTATCACTTATGATTTTATTTCTAAAATCGTAGGAGATATCGCTGATTATCTAAGCGGAATCATTGATGTTATTGAAGGGGTGTTCTCAGGAGATCTTGGCAAGGTTCAAGAAGGCTTGAATAAAGTTACCGATGCACTTAAAGATTTTCTAGCGAACGTCTTCCAGGGTATCATTGACATCACAATTGCCACATTGAGCGCATTGTGGGATTTAGTTAAAGCAGTGTTCCAAATCATTATTGATGCGATAGTTAACTCTTCAATCGTAGAATTGTTTACTACTGTATTTCAAGCTGCATGGGATGGAATTGTGGCCATCTTCACGGATTTGGGAACATGGTTCAGCGACCGCTGGACAGAAGTGACTACTGCTCTTTCAAACGTCGGTACCTGGTTCACAGATATGTTCCAAAAAGCTTGGAATGGGCTTACTGGCATATTTGCTAATATCGGTACTTGGTTTGGTGAAAGATGGAACGATGTCACGAATGCACTTGCTAACGTGGCTACTTGGTTTGGAACTATCTTCGCGAGCGCTTATAATGCAGTAGTTAACGCATTCAGTAACATTGGAGGTTTCTTCAGTGGAGTATGGGCGACTGTTAAGAGCATCTTTGTGAATGCTGGTCAAATGGTCGGTAGCGCAGTAGGTGGAGCGTTCAAAAGCGCAGTTAATGCAGTTCTTGGAACGATTGAGAATGTTGTTAATGGTTTTATTGGTATGATTAACGGAGTTTTGGATACTGTCAGAGGCCTTCCAGGACTTGGATGGGTTGGTAGCATTGGCTATGTTAGTCTTCCTCGTTTGGCTCGTGGTGGTATCGTTGACAGTCCTACTGTGGCCATGATTGGTGAAGCTGGTAAAGAGGTTGTAATGCCGCTTGAGAATACTGGTTTCTTACAGACAATGGGGCGTATCGTAGGTGGTGCCGTTGTTAATGCTCTAGGTGGTGGATTGCCACAATCTGGAGGATTTAGTGGCGATGGCGACATCGTCATTCAAATTGGTGGCCACGAATTCGGTCGTGTAGCTATCCAAGAAATCAATCGAGAACAAGAACGTGCAGGACAAGTCTTGCTTAACATTTAAAGGGAGGTAAAATGGCACGCTTAATCATTAACGGGGTGGCTGTTAAGCCTCCCAAATCTTTCCAAGTCGGCATCCAGGACATCGACGGAGAAACAGGACGTAACGCAAACGGAGACATGGTTCGTGACCGTATCACGACCAAGAGAAAGTTAGATTGTGAATGGGGCATGCTGACTCAAGGCGAAATGAGTCAGATTTTAAATGCCGTAGCTCCTGAATTCTTCGAGGTGTCTTATCCGGACCCAATAAACGGACAAACAACTAAAACGTTCTATGTTGGTGATAGAACAGCTCCAAGCTATTCATTTACTGAACAGTTCAAGCCCTGGTCAGGCGCTAAATTCAATCTGATAGAAAGGTAGGTAGAACATGGATATATTCAGACGACAGAAATTCAATGAAGCTATGTTTGCTAAAAACCGCACTCTTGCTATCAGAGTAGGACAGTATCAATCAAGCGACATCAAAGAAGCTAGTTTTGAGTATGGCTATATCAAGGGCGACACCTACAAACCTGGTGGAACGTGTGCGGGTAGCGGTAAGATTACTTTTACAAGCATTATCACGACATTCAATAAGCTAGATAAGATTTACCCTGAAATCGGTCTTTTAGTAGACGGAACCTATGAATGGGTGAAAATGGGTGAATACTTCATCAATGATATTGAAATCGACCGAAACCGCAACACGACCAAGCTTGACCTCATGGACGGGATGTTTAAACTGAACCGTGAGTATGTCACAGACTTGACGTTCCCGGCAGAAATCAGACAAGTTGTCAAAGAAATCTGTCTAAAAACTGGTGTAGAATTAGCAAACGAAAACATGGATATCACATCCATGAACTATGCGATCGAGACAAAACCCAAAGAGAAGAAGATGACATTTAGAGATGTGTTGAGCTTAGCCACTCAGATGCTCGGAATGTCTTGTTTTTTCAACCGAGAAGGCAAACTCGAAATCAAAGAGTTGACCGACTCAGGTATCGTGATTACCGCAGATAATTATTTCTTACACGGTTTAACCAGGAGTGAAGTTGAATACCAGATTGCGGGTATCACTTGTAAGAAAGATAAAGAAGGCTTGACTGTCGGAACTCGCACAGGTCGATCGCTTGAAATTGAAAATCCGTTCATGACTCAATCGATTTTGGATAATCTTTATCACAAAATCAAGGATATTCGATATTATCCGTTCAACTTAAACTTTCAAGGCCATCTTCTACTTGGTGTTGGACAGTGGGTAACAATCAAAACAAACAAGGGCGAAACGTTCAAATCTCCAGTTTTGAGCCAATCTTTCAACTTTAAAGGTGGGCTTCGTAGTCGTATCAGCGCCGACAGTAAAGCTGGGAATGATGCTCAATATTCGTATGCTGGTACAATCACTAAGAAGATCGAGCAATTTAGCGAGTTTGAGAAACAACTTCAAAACCAAATTGAAGAAGCTGACAGAGGGTTCGATGCCAAGGTTGACCAAATCAAGCAAGATTTCAACGAACAAATAGAACTTGCCAAAGCAAAAGCAGAAGAAAACAAGCGTGCTTTGTCTGACGAAATCGACAGACGATTTCACGATTTCAGTCCAGAAGGATTCGAAGAAGCAAAAACCAAAGCAGAAGAAGCTTTGCGAAAAGCTGGAGCGATACCGGATTTGCAAGAAAGATTTGAAAGTCTTGACCGTGAGCAAAGCCAGCAAGGTTTGAAGCTGTACAGAATGACGAACGACTTCCAAAGTGTCAAAGAAACAGCTCAACTCTATGAGCGTATTTTGGGTGGTTCTGAAAACGACGTATCAAACAACATTTCACGAATGGTTATGAGCAATCAAGTGTTTCAAACAGAAGTTAAGAAATACGTTGAAGATAATTCAAATCTTGTATTTGACCCAACTAACTTTAGTAAGTGGGCCAAAAAGCAAGCAGAAGCGAATGTTATCGAGGTCCAAGCTGGAACTAGGTTGCTAAGAATTACTAATGTTGGTAAAAATCAACCTGTGTATCATGGGTTTGCATTACCTCTTACAACCTCTACGTTTAGGCAGGGAGAGAAACTAAGCTATCGTATGCAGGTATGGGTCGATGTATTACCAGATGCCCCTCTAGGAATCGAATTATGGGCTTCAGATGGTGGACTTGCATCAGATAGAGTAACACTCACTGAAACTGGAACGCAAATCATCACAGGAACAATGACTGTTCAAAAATCAACAACCAAAACAAGAGAATTCCCTCTCGAAATTTGGTTGACGAAGAACGGGACCGTAGCTATCGGGCAGGTATCTTTAATTCGTGGCGAAAATCCTCCACAAGACTTCAAAGATGATACATCGGCACAAGATGTTGTAGCCCAAACGAAGGTCTCCCAACTTTTTGACTCATACGCTATTCAAACATTGACTAACGCTGGGGCAATCGCCTCACAAATCAATCTGAATAGCAATAATATTCTGATTGAAGCTGCTAAAATCCGTTTAAAAGGTAGAACGCTTCTAGATGAAATCACAGCTATTGACGGATACTTCAAGCGTTTATTCGTTGGTGATGCAAGGATTGGAACATTGAACACCGACATCATTCGCTCAAATTCAATTGCAGCAGATAAGTTGATATTTGATACAGCTCTAGCGAAGAAGCTTGTATCTAGCGATGTCTTTACGGATACTTTAGCTGCTAAACAAGCTTTTATTAATAAGCTACGGTCAGTAGTAGTTACTGCGACCTTGCTTGAAGGTTACAAGGGTAAAATCGGAGGATTCCAAATCGGTACTCATGATAAAGACCCGAATTCTTATTGGTTGACTGGTTTAAATCAATTTAAGGTTGGTATGGGCAGTGGTAATGGTCGTTGGGGCCAAACTGCTCTTTGGGTCAACTGGGGAAACAATTGGGATAACCCTGGCAATGCAGCTTGGTTTGTAAAAAATGACGGTAAAATGTATTGTTATAATCAAGCTGAATTTTGGGGTACACCTATCATTCACGGAAATTTAAAAGTAACCGGAAATATTTACTATATGACTAACGAAAGCACTGGTGTAGGTGGTTACTGGATTCATTCACCATCGTACAAACGTATAGAAGAAAAATCGGGATATGCTTACTTATATCGATTTGACGACAGTTATTCTTGGATTCCTTTGAATAAAGAAATCTCAGACCGTAGATATAAGACCAACATTCAAGATAGTCCAGTATCAGCTCTTGATGTAATCGATAAGCTAAAAACGTACTCTTATCGCAAGGAATACGATGACAAGGTTGAAGATATTTCATGCGGTATCATGGCTCAAGATGTCCAGAAATACGCACCTGAAGCATTCTATGAAAATCCAGACGGTGCTTATTCATATCGCGCATTCGAACTTGTGCCTTATCTCATTAAGGCAATTCAAGAACTTAACCAAAAAGTAGAAAGGTTGGAGAAAACAACATGAACGAACAAGACAAACAGATTAGTAGCCTAGTTATCAACTCGTTATCTGATAAGTTAAGCCAAGAAGCTACTAAATCAGCAACATTCGAAGCTCTATATACTACAACAGCTATGGAGCTCGAACAAATCAAGAAAATCATCGAATCAGATGAAGAATTAAAAGCAAAATTTGAAGAAGTGAAAGGACAAAACAAATGACAGTAAACAACTACACACTAGCAACTAAACCTTATACTCGTGGTTTCGGAGACAAAACTACAACAGTTGTCGAAATTCGACTACAAGACGGAAATCGCTACACAACTAACCAACGTGAATTGGCTGGTGACCGCACACAAGACCAAGAAGATGTGCTCATTCAAGCAGTATTAGATATGGTTAAATCTGAATTAGACCCAGCGAATGCAATCGTTAAGGCTCAACAAGACTTAGAATCAGCCAAGACCAAGCAAGATGAGATGGCTAAGTTAATCAAGGCTCAACAAGAAGCTAATACAATCACTCAACGCATGATTAGAGTAATTGTTTTAAATTCAGTCATGAGCGAAAACATCACTTACGGGACAGTCTATAAAGACCTCGTAAGTCTCTTACCAGCTATGAGGGTTGGTGAAACATACTTTGAAGGTGACTTAGTAACAATCACAGACCCAGGATATGTTGAGAAAAACGGCGAAGGTAATAATGTTATCGTTCAAATGAACCGTGAATTCACATATACTGGTCAAACTATCCAAGAACTCGAAGGCGACCTATCTCGTAATGGTGTGCTTGCAGTATGGCGCTGGGTTGCTCCAAAAGCTGACCACATCTAAGAGGTAGCTTATGCAAGATTTCATGTGGGACGAACTAGCTGTACATCTAAAAAACCTATCGCACAGTCCTTACATTCATATCTTTTTTTGGTTAATGGTTTTAGATATCGTCACTGGCTATGTCAAAGCTTTTAAAACAAAGCGATTTGACAGTAAGATTGGGACAATGGGATTGATTAGACATTTCGTTGTATTCGTGGTCATTATGCTTGTAGCGATGTATTCAAGAGCGCTGGGAATAAGAACGTTCGGTATTGGCTGGACAATGTTTTTCATTGTAAACTATCTCGGTTCTGTTTTAGAGAATTGGGAGAGTATCGGATGGGCATTCCCAGAGTTTTTGAAACCATACATCAACCAAATCAAGAAGGATAATGCTAAAAAATTAGGACAGTTATTAATTAATGTTGACCAAAAGGACAAAGTCGAAGTCGAAATAAAGGAGAAAGACTATGAACAAAATTAACTGGAAACTACGCTTACAAAATAAAGTGACTCTTATCGCAATTATCGGTGCTATCTTCTTGATGGCTCAACAATTCGGACTTGAAATCCCTCAAAATATTCAAGACGGTGTGAACACGTTTGTTTATATTCTAGTTTTGCTCGGTGTGGTTACTGATCCAACGACTGCTGGACTAACTGACAGCGAGCGAGCTCTCGAATATTACAAGCCAAACGAAGACTAAACAGAGAGAGCCCTTTTGGGTTCTCTTTCTTTTTGAAAGAAAGGAGGTAGCACTTGAAGAAGGTTATCGAAAAAAAATTAACCCTTTCACCAAACAATCGAGATGTAGATAGACTTTATCAAGAGTTTTATAGCAAAGATAAAGGCATTGCTGAATTCAAGTTCACACTCGATGAGTTGACTGCTACTAAGGTTATCTGTTTGTTCTATTTCAAAGGAACTAAGCGATACCAAGAAGTGGATGCAGCTATCCAAGATAATTCATTCACGGTTCAATTTGATACATCTCTAATTACAACAGATGAACCTGTTATTGGCTATATCTATTTTGAAAAGGTTGAGCAGTCAGCGGATGTATATAGCTTCTTATTCAACGTTCATGTGAGCGAGATTGACAAAGCAGTTAAAACACCACTAATTGAACGTGAAACAGGGCGCATTGTCAACATTAAGGATGTAGTAACCAAACAAGAACTGGACGAACTCTTTGCAAAAATCAAAGAGCAAGGCGGTACTTACGATGATAGCAATCTACGTACTGAAATCAGCCATATTTCAGCCGATATTGAGGCTTTAAAGACCAAGCCTGACAATGACACCATCTATAATGACAAGCCCCTTGTAGAGCGTGTAGTGGCTTTAGAGAACAAACCTAATATTGATACAAGCCAATTTGCTACTAAGCAAGAATTACAGAATGTTGCTCTATCTCAAGGACCAAAGGGCGACAAAGGAGAACCTGGCGAACGTGGCCCACAAGGCGCGACTGGTGAAACTGGACCAAGAGGGGCAGACGGTTTACAAGGCCCTCAAGGATTGCAAGGTATCCAAGGTGAACGTGGGCGAGATGGCGAGCCTGGACCTCGTGGCGAACGAGGGGAACAAGGACCCGCTGGTTTACCTGGATCAGTCGGACCTCAAGGACCTATTGGTTTAACTGGTCCAAAAGGTGAAAACGGTCGTGATGGTGTCGGTATCCCTCAACGACTCAGCATCAACGGGAACATTGTAACATTATCAGATGGTGGCGGAAGTATTATCTTGCCAGCTAATGCAAATGCAAGTGGTCAAGTCAACGAATACGAAATCCACGGAACTGGCATGCCAAACGGCAAGGTCAGTGCCCCTGTAGGTACCACTTATGTAGACACAGCCGTTACTAATGGAGCTTTAAAATGGATAAAACGCTCAGGAACTGGCTCTCAAGGCTGGGAAGTCTTGACTGGTGATACTGGCTGGCGAACGCTGAATATTGTTTCAAAGTTAGGCGCATCTTATCTTAAAGTCCGCAGAAAGAATGATACAGTCATGTACCAGTTTGGTGGACTCAGTTGGGGTTGGTTCGGTGTCGTGCGTAGAGGTGGCCCTGGATACTCTATCCAGCCATCAGACCGTGAAAGAAATTGTTTCATTTTAGGACTAGGTGGAGTTCCTGTCGGTTTTAGGTCAGAATTTAGTCTGATAGGCGGTATCTATAATGATAAGGGAGTGTCCTACGGCACTTGGTACTTAGGCGGTGCTGGAGATAGCAATATGTTGCGCTTCCAGTTTACTGATCCAGTCCCTACCGATAGAGACATCGGAGACATCCGTGTCAGCTCAATCTCGTACCTTACAAGCGAGCCGTGGCCGACTACCTTACCATAATTTTTAAAGGAGAATAAATGGTTAAAATTATCAATAATACAATTTTTAATGGAATTGCGGGCGCTCGTCCGACTGAAAAACCTAAGTATTACATCATGCATAATGATGCTGGTTCAAAAAGTGCAAAGGCCTATATCGAATGGCTCCAAGAACGATATGACAACGGCCAGTCTGAACTTGGTTTTGCTCATTACTACATCACAAGAGATGCAATTGTGCGAGTCGAAGACACATACAATGGTTCATGGTCTGCTGCTAACTACGATGCTAACATGAACTCTCTTAGCTATGAAGTATGCCAGCA
>ENA-OWLR01000129-OWLR01000129.1-metagenome-genome-assembly--contig:-NODE-129-length-21972-cov-6.691655_pt1 | contig 21972 bp, 15 predicted proteins | sample MGYA00245352_ERZ651110 | MGnify/ENA primary metagenome ERZ651110 (study PRJEB26857, sample SAMEA4031765) | metagenome | biome: human; feature: oral; material: saliva | place: Philippines | collected 2014... | reverse complement strand
ATATAGAAAAATTAAGCACGAAATAACAACTATTTTTAATCAATGAAGTAATGAGAAAAAAGCAAGTAAAGAAGAGTTATTCTACACCAGAGTGTATGATAATCCAAGTAAACGAAGCTACTGATTTTATGCAAACGTCCATGCCAGGTCAGCACAACCCAGCCCACCATGCAGTAGGTCCTGCTGGGGCGAAAGCTGCAACAATTTGGCAAGAAGATGAGGAAGAAAGCGATGAACAAAACATTCCTTCTTGGGAAGATTAAGAAATGAGAGTTATAAACAAGAAAAAGACAAAGTAAAAAGTAATGATGAGAACAAAACAATTATTCAAGACACGCTTATTGTCCTTTGCAGCTCTTTGCACTGTGGCATTAGCAACAGTTTCTTGTGCTAGCGAAGATGTGGCGCAGAACGGCAAAGATACAGACAATGATAAGAACTTTACCGAGTTTGTTGGTGGCAGACCAGAGACGCGCACAACGATGGATTATAACAGCGGCGCTTTCTATTGGGAAGCTGGCGACAAGATTTACGTGCAGGACGACGACAATGTTTGGCAGGTAAGCAATAACGCTCCAGATGGTAAGGTTGCATCTTTTAAGTTTAAAGTTCCTGGTAAATTCACTGATAAGACTTCTTATAAGGTTTATTATCCTGGTAAGAATGGAACTGATAACAATGTGACTATCCAACCAACACAAAACCAGACAGAGCCCAATAGCACTGCGCACTTCGGAGTATCAGGAGATTGCGGTACAGCTGATGCAGCAAGAGTAAATAAGTTCCATTTCACGCTTGACCATCAAGCCGCTATCCTCGTTTTTCAGCCTTATAATTCTAATGCGGAACTGAACGATTGCTATTTGACTAAAGTTGAAGTGACATCAAATGATAACATCACCGGAACTTATACTTTAAACCCAAGTACAGGCGAACTTACAGGTACAGGCACAGGTAAGGAGATAACTCTCAACACTACTGGTAGTGGTGCATACGCTCATGGTCTTCCCGTAAAAACTAAAGCAGCCAATGTAGAGACGAATGGTGCTTACATGTTAATCCAACCAGGCACGCACGCTTTAAAAGTACGTTATTGGGTAAAAGATGTTCTCACAAATGTTGAGGCGGTAATGACCAAAGACCTGTCTTCATTTGCATACGATAAGAACACATATTACGATATGAAACTTAATATGGATTTAAAGGATTATGAGGTAACACGTTGTCAGTGGGATGCACAGGCAGACTATTGGGTAGGGCATGAATGGAATGCAGCTAATCCTGCTGATCGTTGGCAACCAGTGGTTACTACGCAGCCTTTCCCTCACTATGATGAACTAAAAGACCCAGTTACTCCTCCACGTGCTCCAAATAATTCTTTTCGAGGCTTAGGCGTTCGTAATGATGCGGTTAATCTTTGTAAAGATTGCCCAAATGTAAATGAGGTAGTATGGTATGTAGAAAAGGGAGATCTTCGTTTTGATGCTGATATCCTTTGGACTTGTATGGGACACTTACGTAAAGGAGGTCTTTGGTTAAAAAAGAAAGCAAAGATAGCAAGCGATAACGGTAAGACTATATCTGATATTGAAAATAAAGCGCCAGATAATACGGATTGGAGAATTGCTACTTCTTCAATAGATTTCAGTCAGAAGATTACAAATCTGACTCCTCCTTCTTCTGTAGATATTAATGACTACTTTTTCTTACCAGCTTTTGGAAATGCAAATGACGACCCTTCTTCAAAAACCTTTTATATGGCTGGTAACAATGCTAGTTTCTGGTCTTCTTCTGCTTTTACTGGCTCAGGTGGCTCAGGCTCCTCCATTGTGGCATTTGGCTTTGTTTTTTACATGAATGGTAACAACGAATTAGAATTTTCTGTAAACTCAAACTTCGGGCGCAACCGTAATATTATGAATGCTTGGAAGTTTGAGTAAATAGAGAGTAGACTACGAAACAATAGAAAAAGATGAAACTCTAGTAATTTATAATAATATCACTTACAAAATGCTCCGTGGGCTAAAAGGTCTCGAGCCCGCGGAGCTATCACAAAGAGAGACCACCTTAATGACAATGGCTAACAAACCAATTCAATTTTTCTTGAGAGAGCAGAAGCTAAACATCGGCAAGCAGGCTGGAAAGACTGTTATTGTTGCTCGTCCCACTGGTAGGCACCGTGTAGACTTCCGCAACTTTTGCGAACGCATTGCTAAGTCAACAACCTTTAATGCTCAGGAGGTGGCAGCCGTGCTGAATCTTGCAAGTGAAACCGCCCGTGACATCGTAGCCAATGGTGACATTGTGGAGTTTGGCGACATGGGAACGTTGACACCCTCGTTTAAGAGCAAGGCGGTAGAGAGTGTTGAGCTGTTTCGTGCACAGCAACACATTGAGAAACCTGTTATAAAGTTCCTTGCCTCTGCGAAGTATTTTACACTGAATGATGTTACGTATGAACAAGTAGCACCAAGGGAGAAGAAAGAGAAAAAGAAAGCAGAAGGAACAGAGCCTTCAGGTCCTGTAACAGAAGGATGATAACGGATTTTTGAGATTCTGCTAAAACAACAAAAAAATTGTTCGCGAAGAAATTCGAAATTCTTCGCGAACAATTTTAATTTTCTTCGCGAAGAATTTTTTGCGTTGCTTATAGGAACATCGTAACAGAAGAACAAGGCTTTAGACAGAATGATATAAGAACACATTTCTTATGACAGGTTCTGCTTCTAGATAAACGTGCCACGGGAGCATTTTAAAAGATTGATTCAGGGTATCAATCGTTCTGTAATAAGACAACTCGATTATATTAATTGTGAAATTAATGTCTTTCAAAACTAGTGTATTAATTTGGTTCTCTCGCTCCCGTGGTCACGTATTTTCTTACTTTAATGCCTTTCTTTCATTGTTCTTCTTGCCATAAGTTCCTTTGATTATATGTAGGCGCGAGCAGTGAAAGCAATAAAAACTATCTTATTCTTTGCATTTCGCTTGATTTAGTGTATCTTTGTGGCTATGAATACACAAGAAGCACAGAATATTAAGTGGAGTGAAAACATCATCATCGTTGATGGTGATTATATTGATCATGTGGCTTTTGATATTATCGTAAACTTTGAGCGCATGTTAGATCGTCGTATTCCTGCTGCCGATTTTAGTCAGTGGGCGGTAGATGTTGCGCTTGATGGTAGGTTGAAACCAGGTAATCATGAGACACAAGTGATTCTTTTGCATGATAAAAAGAATCAGAAACTAGAGAATTTTGCTCCTTCCGATTATGATAAGGAACTCAACGGTCAGGCTTTTATGGACGAGCGTTTCGGTGAGTTTATTATAAATAGTATTGCTTGCGGTGATGAAAATACTGCGAAAGATGCTGTTTTGCTTGATCTTCTCAAGACGCTTTGTATTCATGAAGAGGTAAAACGGATTATGATTGTTCCGAATGCTGAGGAGGATTCGCTGCTCCGCTCTATTAGAAATACATTAAATGATGTGGATGATGAGTTAAAACACATCACATTATTTGCAATGCAGCCTTTAGAAGGTGGCAATTTCAAGCAAGCGATATTGGGGTATTCGATAATGCATGCGATGGGGATAAAAGCCTCCCCAAGCCCCTCCGAAGGAGGGGATGTTGCCTAACGGGATGGAAGCCTCCCCAAGCCCCTCCAAGGGAGGGGATGTGCCTAACGGGGTGGAAGCCTCTACAAGCCAAAGGAGGGGATGTACTTAACGGATAAGATAGAGCCATTATGGAAAAGAAAGCACTCCACATTAGTAATCTTACATCCCCTCCTTTGGAGGGGCTTGGGGAGGCTTTCCCTCCTAGTAATCTTACATCCCCTCCTTTGGAGGGGCTTGGGGAGGCTTTCTCTCCAGGTTACTACCATGCTGACCCCATCCTCTATCCGATATTGGAAGAGGAAGCAAAGAGAATGCGGAGATTCCCCACTGAGGCAGAGTCTATTTTATGGGAGGCTGTTAGGAGAAAACAGTTAGGTCTTAGGTTTAGAAGGCAATACGTAATCTATGGTTATATAGTAGACTTTGTTTGCTTGCCATTAAAACTAATTATAGAAGCAGATGGTGAGTATCATTTTACGGAAGAACAGCAGGAAATAGATAAAGGTAGACATGATTTCTTAGTAAGTAAAGGGTTCTGTCTCCTTAGGTTTACAAATCAGGAAATAGTAACAGATATAGAACAAGTAAAATATAAAATAAAAAGAAAGATGGAAGAACTGAAAAGTAAGACTACTGCAGTAGGTGGTGGTAATCAGACAACCCCTCCTTTGGAGGGGCTTGGGGAGGCTGGTCGTGTCCTAATGATAGGTGCAGGTGGCGTTGCTACTGTAGCTGCTTTTAAGATTGTCCAGAATCAGGACGTGTTTACTGAGTTTATGATTGCTAGCCGTCGCAAGGAAAAATGTGATGAGTTAGTTAAGGCAATTCATGATAAAGGTTATAAAGCTGATATCAAGACAGCACAGGTTGATGCAGATGATGTTGAGCAATTAAAAGCATTGTTTAATGATTTCAAGCCAGAGCTGGTTATTAATCTAGCTTTGCCGTATCAAGATCTGACAATCATGGATGCTTGTTTGGCTTGCGGTTGTAATTATTTGGATACAGCTAATTACGAACCAAAGGACGAGGCACACTTCGAATATAGTTGGCAATGGGCTTATAAGGATAAGTTCGAGAAGGCTGGACTGACAGCTATCCTTGGTTGTGGTTTCGATCCAGGAGTATCACAGGCTTATACGGCGTATGCTGCTAAACATCATTTTGACGAAATTCATTATCTTGATATCGTTGATTGTAATGCGGGCAATCATCACAAAGCATTTGCAACGAACTTCAATCCAGAAATTAATATTCGTGAGATAACTCAGAAGGGTCTTTATTATGAGAATGGTAAATGGATTGAGACAGAACCATTGGCTGTGCATCAAGATTTGACCTATCCAAATATTGGTCCACGTGATTCTTATCTCATGCACCATGAGGAATTGGAGTCATTGGTAAAGAACTATCCAACAATTAAGCGTGCTCGTTTCTGGATGACATTCGGTAAGCAATATCTTACTTATTTGGACTGTATTCAGAATCTTGGTATGAGTCGTATCGATGAGATAGAATATGAAGCACCATTAGCTGATGGCTCTGGTAAGACAGCTAAGGTGAAGATTGTTCCTTTGCAGTTCTTGAAAGCAGTTCTGCCTAATCCACAAGATCTAGGAGAGAATTATGATGGTGAGACTTCGATAGGTTGTCGTATCCGTGGAATTAAGGACGGAAAGGAGCAAACCTATTACATTTATAATAATTGTAAGCACCAAGATGCCTATAACGAAACGGGAATGCAAGGTGTCAGCTATACCACGGGTGTACCTGCAATGGCTGGTGCAATGATGTTCTTCAAGGGCTTATGGCGCAAACCAGGTGTATGGAACGTTGAAGACTTTGATCCAGATCCATTCTTGGAGGTACTCAATAAGCAAGGCTTGCCTTGGCATGAGGAGTTTGGAAAGGATTTGGAGTTATAAACCCACCCCTTTCCCCTCCCCAAGGGAGGGGGGACTGAATAGTTCTGTTGCGAGGTTTTGAGTATAGATCGGTAGGTAAAGCAGAACTAAGTGGATTATTTAATGTGAAATCAATAAACAAATAGTAAACTTTATCCCTCCTAACTAATCGAACTCCCTCACTTGGGGAGGGTTGAGGTGGGGCTTAAATATTATAAAATAACTATGTCAGAATCAAACGAGGGAAAACTAAAGGCATTGCAAGCCGCAATGTCCAAGATAGAGAAAGACTTTGGTAAAGGTTCTATCATGCGAATGGGTGATGAACAGATAGAGAATGTTGATGTTATACCAACAGGAAGTGTGGCTCTTGATACAGCATTGGGCGTTGGTGGCTATCCTCGTGGGCGTATTATCGAGATTTACGGACCAGAGTCTTCTGGTAAAACAACGCTTGCTATCCATGCAATAGCCGAAGCACAGAAGCAAGGGGGCATAGCTGCTTTCATTGATGCAGAGCACGCTTTCGATCGTTTCTATGCAGAGAAGCTCGGTGTGGATGTAGATAATCTTTGGATATCACAGCCTGATAATGGTGAACAAGCATTAGAGATTGCAGATCAGTTGATACGTTCTTCTGCGATAGATATTCTCGTTGTCGACTCTGTGGCAGCCCTTACTCCAAAGAAAGAGATCGAAGGAGATATGGGCGACTCGGCTGTTGGTTTGCAAGCACGATTGATGAGTCAGGCATTGCGTAAGCTCACTTCTACTATCTCAAAGACCAACACCTGCTGTATATTCATCAATCAGTTGCGTGAGAAGATAGGTGTGATGTTCGGTAACCCAGAGACCACTACGGGTGGTAACGCATTGAAGTTCTATAGTTCCGTACGCCTTGATATCCGCCGTGTTACTAGTATCAAGAATGGTGATCAGGTAATTGGTAACCAGGTTCGAGTTAAGATTGTTAAGAATAAGGTGGCTCCTCCTTTCCGTAAGGCAGAGTTTGAAATCACCTTTGGTGAGGGTATCTCAAAGATCGGTGAGATAGTTGACTTGGGCGTTCAATACAACATTATCCAAAAGAGTGGTAGCTGGTTTAGTTATAACGGAACCAAACTTGCACAAGGACGTGACGCCACTAAGACGATGTTGAAGGATAATCCTGAGCTTGCAGAAGAGATAGAAGGACTAATAAAGCAGGCTATTGTTGACCAGGCACAATAATCTTCTACATATATAAAAGAGGCTTAATCCAAACGGAATTAAGCCTCTTTTTTGTTTTAGAAGTATCTTCTTTACTTACTTTCTCAGTAAACTTTCAATCGTATTTCGTACCCTCCTTTCGGTAGTCTGCATGATGATGTTCTCATCAACTCCTTTGCTTCCCATATAGATGGAAGGGTTGGAATAAAGCATATCGCTGCGTTTCTCCTCACGAGCAGAGAAGTGAAAGGCACGTACCTGTGTCTCTTCTTGAATCTTAAAGATATTCTTTTCCGTTACTCCACATCCTGCCATGATAATGATTCTATCCTTTGCAAGTGTATTCAAACGTCTTAGTAAAGGAATACCTAACTCTGCCGTGGGCTGCTGACCAGACGTAAGAATACGATGAAAGCCCATTGTGATAATCTCTTCTAAGGCTTTCTCGGGATCTCGACAACAATCGAAAGCACGATGAAAGGTGACATTCATTCCTTTAGCATGCTCCATCAATAATTGGTTGGCATGCTTATCAATATCGCCATTAGCCGTCAGACAACCAAAGACAACGCCATCCACACCGAGTTGTCTACACAAGTCTATATCCAATGCCATGCGTTCCAACTCTGCTTCAGAGTATAGGAAATCACCTCCGCGATTGCGAATTATCACGTGCAAGCGTGTTTCTTTCAATACATCTCGCGCCATCTTTATCTCCCCATAAGAAGGAGTTGTACCGCCTTCGGGTATTCCCATGCAGAGTTCCACACGATTGGCACCACCTCGTTGAGCCTCTATACAACTCTCAACACTATTGGCGCAGACTTCAAATTCATAGTTTTCTTTCATCATATTATAGATGAGTTAAGGGAATAAAAGGAGTGAAAGGGAGTTAAGACAAATGTTCCGTTAATTGGAGTTATTGGACTTTTACATCCCAATACTTACATTCTTCTATCGTCAAACTCCCTTTCCTCAATTCTAAAGTTTATTACTTACCTTCACAATCTGGTCTCCCAACCCGATGGTGTAACCCTGTGATAGGAATACAACTCGGTTGAAGGTGTCAGCGATGATGAATACTGGTAGCTGACTCGTATTGTGTAGTTTCATCTCTTTGGCAATCTCCTTGAGAATCTCCCCACTCTTATCTATACCATAAATCACCTTCTCTGGCAGTTGACCAAACTCACTCTTCTGTGCATCGAACTTCTCTTTTGCTTCCTCGCTCGTGAAGAGTAATACCATTGGACGCCCCCATTTATCTAGCTTCTCCTTTACTTTTGCAATGTCATGGAGGGCATGGTTCGTTGGTTCTTGCCCTACACCGAGTATGCCGAGGACGTAATAACCGCGTCCCGTCTGGCTTAGTAAGGACACGTTATGCCCCTCCTTCTCAAAGAGATCTTCGCTATTAAAGCTACCAATCACCTTTATTCCCTCCGTTTTCTGACGCATGATGAGGTTGATTCGAGTTGTTGTTCCTGGCTTGATAGTGAAGAATCGGTTATGAGCCATCACACTTCCGTCTGCCATGCGTTGCCCTGTAACGAGCAAGTAAGTGCCCTCGTCCAGTGTTGCTCCATCCTTGAACGCATTTGCCCAAGTTGCTCCATAGGTCGAACCATCGGATGACTCATCGAAATTCATCAGTAAGGTCTGCCCATTCACAATCTTACTAATCGTGAAGTGGGTATAATATTTCGGGTCATCTAAGAACTCCGTTGGCTTATAGTCAAGCACCAACTTCCCCGTCTTAGCTACTTGTTGTTGCGTCGTTTCAAAGTCGACATCAACCCACTGACCATCTTTCTTGTATTGAACCTTCCCTGTTACGCCATCTTGTTGAGCCTCGATACCAAGACTCCTAGCCACATCCACAAAGAAAATATTCCTACTTCTCTCGTCTGCCACACGACTTTCCCACGTACTGATAGGCGTTTGTGGGATTCTCATAGCGTGCTTATCAGGATTCAATTTGATGTTTGTTCTCACCCAATTTACCAATAGTGCAGGATTCTCTTTAAACTTCTTAGCATCATTACTAAACGCTTTCTCAAAGAAAACCTTAAATGGTTTGAGAATCATCTCACTCTCTACACGAGGGCATAACTCGTCACTCTTTGCAGCCATCTGGTCTTCCAATATCTCCATTGGCATATCTCGAAGATCCTTATAACTAAGTGATTCCAACAGATCAATAGCCCGTTTCTCATCTGCCGAGTGCTTCTCAACAAATTCTTTGATAGTTCTCCAGTTACCACGTGACCTTATTATATAAGGTATAGCGGCCTTAATCGGGTAATCTTTCAGGCTCTCCTCTGATGGGAATGTCGCTATGTAAGCATTGCGTTTAGCATCTTCTTCCGCCAACCTACGCTCGTTCTCCTTGCGTTGTGCGTCTGTTACAGGAGGCAGAATAGCTTTCTCTACAGGTGGGATAATATCCATATCCTGCTCTTTCCCCGCCTTTTTATCATCGTAAGAGAGTCTTATAACAACCTTCTTGTCCTTTCCAAACGATACTTTAGCATATCCGTAGTGTCCGTTCTTAGACGCCCATACAAGCATATCACCCCTTCCTGCAGATAGAAACGTTTGTCCTTTCTTATCGGTGTATTTGGTAACTGCGGTGTAATATTCGGCATAGTTGTATATTTTAAAGTCCACTTTCGCATCCTGTACGGGCTTTCCTTTAACATCAAAAACGCTGAAATCAATCCTACCAGTACTCCCGTAGTTATCAATCAGATTGATTTCTGTGAAGTTATTTGTGCGTAGCATAACCTCTTCTGGACCTTCATAATCACCAAAGGCACGTGTGTGCATGAGCATGGCACGCGATGCTGGTGCATTAAACCATGCCAGATTCAATACAGGTTCAGGCTCACAAGCCCCCAAGAAGTACCACTTTCCGTCTGCCCAAGCCTCTACCCACGCATGGTTATCATCGGTATGTGCCCATCGAGGAGTATATACTTGGCGAGCCGGAATACCAATGGCTCTCAAGGCACTCACCGTGTAAGTACTCTCTTCCCCACATCGTCCTCGTCCTGTCCGCATTGATTGCAGTGGTGAAGAAGTGCGTGCGTCCGAAGGTTCATAAGTAACATGTTCATGGCACCAGTGGTTCACTTCCAATATTGCCTGTTGCATAGAAAGTCCTTTAACACGCCCCTTCAGTTCTTGAAAGAATATAGCGCGAGAGCTGTCAAGAGGCTCATTGTTCACGCGCATCGGTAGAACGAAATGCCTAAAGAGAAGCTCTGGCACCTTCTTTCCCCATGCCATCTCTTTCCTCGTTTCGAGGGCAGTTCGCACATTACGTAAGTGGTAAGCTGTGGTGTAATCAGTCGCATCTGCAATCGGCATATAGGCATAAAGAAAGCGCAAGGCTTCCTCTTCCTCCATGGTTGGCGATAGACCTTTTGTATCATAGAACTTCGATCCAATCAACTTCATTTTGGCGTCGAAAGCATTGTTCACCTTCTGTCTGAATGCTGCATCGGAGATAAAGTGTTGTGCATAGACTGTCATTCCCATGAGGCAGAGACACAAGCTTAGTAGGATTTTCTTCATAGATTTATTCTTTAGTTAATAAGCTGTTGGTAAATTACAGTTGATACTATTTTCGCTTGCAATATTCGTAAAAAAAATCAATATATGCAAGTCTTATCGCATAAAAAATACGAATCCTTTCTATCGTGCAGTTGGTTAGGTCTGTACGAGTTCCTTTCTTCTTCTTGCCTCGCTAAGCCTCTCCAAAGGATAGGGATGTCACCTAATGGAATGTTACTAATATGTGTTAGTGGATAAAGAGGGCGTTTCTTCGCTATGAAAAGAGCCTCTCTTTGCATGAAAGAAACGCCCTTTTCAAATTGAGAAGAGCCTCTCTTTGTTTTTTATCAATGTGTACGATGTTTCTTGTAAGGGCTTAGAAAGTATTAAGGGAGTAGAAAGAATGAATCCAAGTAAACTTATATCTTATGGCTAAACTACACACTTGTTTTCATTCTTTCGGCTCCCTTAATAGTTTAAAGGATGGAAGGGCAGCGTTTAAGACTGCGCCTTCGATTTATATTCCTGCACCACTTCTTCCATTGTGATACCCAAGAGTTGCATCTCACGGAACAATGACGGAAGGGTTTGCTGACAAAAGGTTTTACGTCGTGCAAGCATGATTTGCTCTCTTGCACCAGCCGAAACGAAATAGCCCATACCACGTTTGTTATAGATAATCTGCTCTCTTGCCAATAGTTCGTAAGCCTTAACCGCTGTATTGGTATTCACTTGCAAGGTGACAGCATACTCCCTTACGGAGGGGATTCGGTCGTCGGCTTTATAGGTTTCGGCTATGATTTCATCGCAAAGGCGGTCTGCCATCTGCTCGTATATAGCCTTATTATTTTCGAAAGTCATAATCTTTTATCCTTTCATTAATACTTTGTTATATGTTAATCCACCGATTGTTGATAACCTGCAAGCGTGTGTATAACTTGTAAGCAGCCCAATACATTAATATAGTGAGTGCCAAACAGATGATGTTCCCAGTAATATCTCCGAAGAAGTCATTCGGTATTGAGAGTTGATAGTCGGTATGGGTAAATAGCATAAAACCAATACCTGCCATTAAACCAGCTATTATCATGAGAATCAAAACGAGGCTTATAATGGTCTTCAACCATGCTGTTTTGCGGAAGAACATACCCCCTAATATGGTGAAAGCATTGGTGAGAAGGATTGCTTCTAACTGTACCCAAAGAGGGGAAAGGGAGCTTGTCGTTTGGAGAAAGTCTATTGCTATTGTAGTCATCGAAGCCCTTGCACCATGATTAACCAGCATGGAAACAATTTGTTGTAACACGTCCGCTGTTAGGAAAGCAGCCACAACTATGAGGGGGAAGACGATGGACACGAGTACTACACGTGCCACGAACTTCTCTACATTGGTAGCTGGTAGCATCATTTCACTTATGCGTGACTGACGCGACTTGAGGTCATTTATGACAAAGGTACCCATGATAAAGAATGCAGCCGGTAGTATCGTAAGGATGTAATCAACGCTTCCCATGAGATCTATTTGTATCTGATCTGCACTCCTCGCCTGCCATGTTAAGATGTCACAAACACGTAAAATCATATAGATGAAGTAGGCAATGAGGAACCCAAGGAATAGGTTAATTATTTTGCGACGGCGCACGAGAACGAGTCGAGCGAGTACTCTTCCGAATCGGTTAATATCGAACTTTTTCATAACTAATAAGTCCTTTCTTTATTTATTTTGTTCTACTTGTATTATCGGTAACAGAGGCATTTCCCGTTACTCGTTGTTGTATGCTTTGACGTGTGTTACCATTGAGTGTGATGTCAGCATTGCCTGATAAAGTGAGTGCCACACTGTCGGAATGATCAAAGTAGGTATTTACACTGGCATTACCACTGATGTTGAATTTTGTTGTCTGTGCCGTCAACTTTGCAATGTTAACGTCTGCATTACCAGAGATATCCATGTTCATCTCGCTGACTTTCACTTTGTTGAGTTTGACGCAAGAGTTACCTCTAATGTCAAGTGTCAGTTTGTCTACCTGAAGAGAGTCCTGGAAAGTGAGGGATGTGTTACCTCCTTGATCCACTCTAACGAGTTGTGGGCATGTTACATATACCTTTATTATATCAGCTCCGTCGTTAGAACTATTAAAGAAGATGATCCCTTTTTGTGAAGGGTGATTCCTCTCGTGGATTATGAGGGTATTATTTTTAACCTTGATATCCACATATTCGAGTAGTTTCTCCCTACCTTTTATCTCTACTTGATACTTATTTCCTTGCAAGAAGTATACTTCTGCGTTTCCTCCTAACTCTACATTCTGGAACGCCTCGACGTTCATATCCTTCTTGGTAGGCAGTCCGTAATCGGGTTTCTTTGTGATGCACGAACACAGAGTGATGGTTATTAAAGCCAAGAAAAGGCTGGTTAGGATAGTAGATATCCGTTTGTTGGATTGTTTCTTCATAATGATGTCCTCCTTTATATTTACTTTAGTTTACCTTGAATTGCCGCATTGAATAAGAGTTCTAAGTTGATGTAGGTCTCCTTGTCACCCTCTTTACGCTTACAGATCACGCTGTTTCCTTGTAGAGAAGGTTCAGCATAAAGCACCGAGTTATCCATCTCGCTGGGTTGGAGAACATCGAATCGAAACCTTGAAGTAATTGCTTCCGTTGAATCGTTAAGGAGCACTTGTGAGTTATCCAATATTATGATGTAGTCCAGTAGCTGTTCGACATCATGCACCTGATGAGTTGATATTATCAATGACGAATCATCAGCCATATTGCCTGCAACAACCTTTCGGAAGAGTGTTTTGGATGGGATGTCAAGCCCATTGGTAGGCTCATCCATCAATAGAAGTCGGCATCCTGTGGCAAGTGCGAAACTCATATACACCTTCTTTTTCTGCCCCATGGAGAGCTGCTTCATGTCTACATCTGTGGGCATCTCAAAGTCTTGTAAGCACTTTTCTAAGGTTTGTCTGCTGAAGTTCGGATAGAATTTCTCGTGTACAGCTAAGTAATTCTTGAGACTCATGTCAGGTAAGTTATACTCTTCAGGGACGATGTATATCTCCTGTAGCATTGCTGGATAACGACGTGAAGCAGTGTATCCATCAACGATAACCGTGCCTTTTGATGGCTTTAATAAGCCTGCAATGAGGTAGAGTAGGGTACTTTTTCCCATTCCATTCTTACCTAATAAGCCATAAATACGGCTCTCGTTGAGTTCTAGGTTCAGCCCATCAAACACCTTGTGTTTGCTTCTTGGATAGCTGAAAGAGAGGTTGTTAACTTGAATCATAGTTCCTTCTTGTTTTAAGGGGGTTATGTTTTGAATGTCTTTAAACGCTTGTTTTGATTGCATGTAATGGTGTACTACTTTAATAATACACTGCAAATGTAGTTGAAAAAACGCTTCCTTCCAAATGAATTAATGTTTTTTTGCAAAAAAGGCAAGGCTTTTTTCCATTTGTTCTTATAGATGGTTTGGGAAATAAGTACTATCTTTGTGAATTGTAATAACCCTATACCAATACAATAAATAATGATGAAAAGAAACATGTTGATTGCTTGTGGGCTATTGAGCATAGCGTTTTCTCTACAAGCACAAACCAAAGATGGAGGTATTGATAAGCAGATGTTACAGCAGATCCAGAAGTCTGGCTTGACTGCTTCTGACCGTGCTTTATCTAATGCGATAGCCACTAATTCGATTGATGACTTGGCTCGAAACTTTCGCAATGCAGGCCCTATTGATACCTATTTCAGTGTTGAAACGCCTAAACAAAACATTCAGAACCAAAAGAGCTCAGGGCGTTGTTGGCTCTTTACGGGGCTTAATGTCTTGCGTTCTAAGTTCGCTCGTGCCCATAAGGATACGTTACATGTAGAGTATTCGCATGTCTATCTCTCCTTTTATGACCAGTTAGAAAAAGCCAACCTAATGCTCCAGGGCGTTATAGATAATGCTGACAAAGCTATCGACGACCCACGTGTTCAGTTCTTTTTTAAGAACCCCATAGGGGACGGAGGGACGTTTTGTGGAGTTGCAGACCTCGTGGAGAAGTATGGCGTAGTACCGATGGAAATAATGCCAGAAACGTACTCGGCAGAGAACACCTCACGTATGTCTCGCATCATAGCTTCTAAGTTACGTGAGTTCGGATTGGAGCTTCGTAAGATGGTAGCAGATAAGAAATCGAAAGCGAGCATCAAGTCTCGTAAGACAGAGATGTTAGGTACTATCTATCACATCTTGACGCTTTCTCTTGGCGAACCAGTTAAGTCTTTTAACTATGCCTACAAGGATAAGAATGGTAAACAAGTGGGCAAGGTGAAGACTTATACACCGCAGGAATTCTATAAAGAGACTGTTGGTGGTCCTCTTAATGGTACGTTTATTATGGTGATGAATGACCCTCGTCGACCTTATTATAAGACTTATGAGATTGATTACGACCGCCATACTTACGATGGACATAACTGGAAGTACGTTAATCTACCTATGGAGGAGATCGATAAAATGGCTATTGCTTCGTTGAAGGATTCGACTAAGATGTACAGTAGTTACGATGTTGGCAAGCAGTTGGATCGCACTCGTGGATACCTCGATACCGATAACTACGATTACGGAACATTGTATGGTACAACCTTCCCAATGGATAAGGCGGATCGCATTGCGACCTTCGATAGCGGTTCAACACATGCCATGACACTTACAGCTGTTGACCTTGACGAGCAGGGACAACCGAAGAAGTGGAAGGTAGAAAACTCCTGGGGGGCTACTTACGGACAGAATGGTTACTTGATAATGACCAATCCTTGGTTCAATGACTATATGTTCCGACTGGTGGTAGATACGAAGTATGCGCCTGCTAATGTTCTAAAGGCTGCACAAGAGAAGCCTATTATGGTGGTGCCAGAAGACCCATTGTTCCAGGAGGATATGTAGTTTTCTCCACTCTGATAAAACCTCACTAAGCCCCTCCGAAAGGAGGGGATGTCCTTAAAGGAATGAGGAGAGATAGTACAATAAAGGTACGTGTAAAGTGTAATGAAGCACAGCCTTGTTAGTGATGAACAATAGCTTGTAAATAAAGAAACGCCCTTCTCCATTGGAGAAGGGCGTTTCTTTGATGTGAGGGGAGGCTCTCTTCAAAACAAAGAAAGCCCTCCCTTATTAGTTTCCATTAGATACTCCTCTTCTTAGGGGAGGTTTGGAGGAGTTTCAAAGAGCCTTATTTACATGGTTGAATCCAAAAGTGTATAGCCCTATTTACCGCTGGTAACTGATATTGTGGTAGTGGTTCTTCACCCCAAGAGTTGATTCCGCCGACTCCCATCATATAACCATCTAAGGTGAGATTAGTGTACTCTGAAGTTGGAACTTGGTAACTATGGCGTTGGTGTTTCTCCTTTCCTTCATCCAAGTCACTTATGTTGTAATGTAGCGCACTGGCGTAGAATGGAGCTTCGTCGAAGTACACTTTGAATCCAAACTTATCGTTATCTGTCTGCTTCCACCATCTTATGTCACTCTTAGTTCCCGTCTCTTGAGGGCGAATGTAAGGGAAGAATTGCTGATCAGCAGACTGCTCGTAGAGCCCTATTCGCTGTGAGTATTTACGATCGGAATAGTTCTCGATAGGTCCACGACCATAGTAAGTGGACTGATCCATGTCGTAAGGTAATTGCATCAACACACCAAAGCGGGGTAGGATAGGTGCCTTCGAACCATCTTTCATTTGCATTTCCATGCTCACATGAAGAGCCCCATCTTGTGCTACATTATATATAAGGTGTAATGTTGCTGCTACATCGGGCATATCATAAACAGCTGTTAGCTGTCTTGTTGCAGGTTCTACAGAGACTTGCTTTAAGTCCATCTTAGGATTGTACCATACCGCTAGCTTGTTTTGGAAGTTAGCCCCCATATCATTATCTGTAACGGCTCTCCAGAAGTTAGGTTTTAGTGTTCCACCTTCGCCCAAGAGGTTTCTTCCTTCCACTTCATAGCGTGTCAATAGACCCGTATGACGGCTGAATACAATCTCAAAGTCCTTACTTGTGAAGCTCACCTCACCAGCCTTTACGTTGTCAGAAACCTTAACCTTTGCAGTCGAAACAGGCTCCATCTTGGGCATTGGTTGCCATGGATTCACCTCCATCTGCATACTTGCTACAGTCTGACCAGCCTCCATGAGTGGTTCTGCCGACTTTAGTTTAAAGTCGATATTCAGTAGTCCTTCACCATTAAAGTTCTGTCCGTTGATTGGAAGAGTGTAAGTAGCAGACTGCTGCGGTTCTATGTCCAGCGTTTCAATCGTACCCTGTTTCACAACTTTCCCCTCATCCATCAATGACCATTCCATTCGATAGTTATTGAGGTTACGGAAGAAGTATTCGTTATAAACTTGTATCTTTCCTTGCTTCAAATCAATCGGTTTCGCCCAAATGTTCTGATACTCGTATGCAAGTTCATAAGCATGTGGATTGTATTGACGATCAGGTCCGATGATACCATTGCAGTTGAAGTTGTTGTCTGAAGGGTCATGCTTGTTGTAATCGCCACCATAGGTATATTCCGTTTCAACATTCGCTTCTTTGGCTAATTGTTCATAGTCTTTTGTAGTGCGAGATGCGTCGAAGTGCGGTGTACGATGTAGACCTTGATCAACGAAGTCCCAGTCAAATCCACCTTGAAACTTAGGATATTTACGAATCAAATCCCAGTATTCTTTGAGGTTACCACCCGAGTTACCCATAGTGTGGTTATACTCACATTGAATCAGAGGACGTGTATAGTTTGGATCCTTAGAATAGGCTTCGCAGTCCTTTGGAGAATAATACATTGGACAGAATATGTCTGTTGCGTAGCCCTCTTTCTCCGCCCGTTCATACTGTACAGGACGGCTCTGGTCTTGTGATTTTATCCAGTCATAAGCATCGTCAAAGTTCTTACTATAACATGTCTCATTACCTAAACTCCAAAATACGATACTAGTGTGGTTGAACTTAGTTCCTACATTGTGTTGATTGCGTTCCATTATCTGTTTCGCAAAGAGAGGAGTACCTGATGGAGCATCTTTAGCGTATCCGAAGCCATGACTCTCTTGGTTAGCTTCAGCTATAACATATAGTCCGTACTCATCACAAAGGTCATACCACAATGGGTCGTCAGGGTAGTGACAGGTGCGAACAGCGTTGATGTTAAGACGTTTCATAATCTGGATATCCTGTATCATACGCTCACGTGTAACGAGATAACCGCCATCTGGATCCATTTCGTGTCGGTTGGCACCTTTGAAGAGGATGGGTTGTCCGTTGACAAGTACTTGTGAGTTCTTTATCTCCACCTTACGGAATCCTACCTTGAGGGGTATAGTCTCAATGGCTTTACCAGTCTTAGCATCTTCTACATGAACATAGAGATTATAGAGATAAGGTGTCTCTGCCGTCCACTTCTCTGGGTTTCTTAATTCCATCAAAGCCGTTGCTTGCCCTGCTTTATTGGGCGTTACGACCGTCTTATAGACAAGGTTATTATCCGTATCCTCCAATATCAAGAAGGCTTTTGTATTGCCTGTAAGCTGAAGGTTGACGCTGAGTGTACCATCCTTGTAGTCATTTACGAGGTCTGGAGTAATACGGATGTCATCCAAGTGTTGCTTTGCATCACGTGCATAAAGGTAACTTTCACGTGCTACACCGCTAAGTCTCCAGAAGTCCTGATCCTCACAATAACTGCCATCTGACCATCTGAAGACTTGAAAAGCAAGCTGGTTTTTACCCTTCTTTAGGTATTTGGTGATGTCAAACTCTGGTCCGACCTTAGAGTCTTCACTATATCCAACAAACTTACCATTGACCCATAAATAGATACAAGAGGTCACCGAACCAAAGTGAGCAATAACTTGTTTGCCCGTCCAGGTGTCTGGTATTGTGATAGTACGGCGATAAGAGCCGACGTGGTTATCCTGAATTGGAACTTCTGGAGGGTTATTCTTGAAGTTACCACGCCATGCAAAACCCACGTTCACATACACGGGATCACCATAACCATTCATCTCCCAGATACCAGGAACATGTAAGGTCTTCCATTGCGAATCGTCATAATCAGTGCGAAAGAAGTCAGTTGGACGTTGATTAGCATGTTCCACCCAATTAAACTTCCAGTCTCCATCTAATGAGAGATAGTTTGTTGAGAGTTTTCGATCATACTTCTTCAATGCTAATCCTTCGTATGGAGAGAAGGCAAAGAAGTCAGTGTGCGTTGTAAATCGGTTGACGGCATTTGTTTGTAAGTCGTGCCATTCTGTGAAGGTAGGTTCTGTCTGTGGTTGTTGAGCATGTAACCCAGAGGCAGACAAACCTAGCAATAAAGCTGTAAGGATTATCTTTTCCATGTTGGTCAATACTTTAGGTTTCCTTTTTATTATGCTCCTTATATACGTAACACGTATGAGGTAAGCACCAACAAAATTAGCAAAAAATCCTTTAATGAGCGTGTTATCTATCAAAATTTATGTATATTTGCTACACATAACGGCATACATAACATTTATTATCCATAATATGACTAGTCGGTACATCATAGTACGTTCAATTGCTTGTTGCCTTTTGTTGACCCATTCAATAGGGGTAGCACAAGCGCAGAAGAGACATAGGAGCACTCGAAAAGTTCAAACGCAACCTTTATTCCACGTAAATGATACCTTGCCAATCGTTGGTTCGATGGCAAAGGTGGGAGCAGAACAAATGAATAAAGGATTGGTAAGTTCGGCACTTGACGCTCTATCAGGTAGGGTCGTGGGTGTTAATATGGTATCTAACGGACAAGACCGAATGGCAATGCTCACAAGTGTGCGTGTCCGTGGTACTACGTCATTGACTGGTGGTAACGACCCACTCGTTATCATTGATGGAGTATCTTCCGACCTAGCCACACTCTCAACTATCTACCCTGCAGATATTGAGAGTTTCACAGTCTTGAAGAATGCTTCAGAAACATCAAAGTATGGTTCTCGTGGTGCTTCCGGTGTCATTGAAGTAAAGACGAAACGCGGTCATGGAGGTAAGTTCCAGATATATTATGATGGAACTATAGGTTTTGAGTCAGTCTATAAACAACTTCGAATGCTGAATGCAACAGAGTATAGAAATGCTGCCAAAGCGTTGGGATTGGTTTATAATGATGGAGGCTTTGATACAGACTTTCAAAAGGAAATTACCAGAACAGGCTTCCTAAATACACATCATATAGCCTTTAGCGGTGGTAGTGATAAGTCGAATTATCGTGCGTCATTAGGTTATATGCGTGGAGAGACCGTTATAAAGAATCGAAGCTACAACAACTTCATCGCCAAGCTAGATATCTCTCAGTTGGCATTTGATGAGAAGTTGAAGATAGACTTTGGTGTATTCGGCTCGTCTCAACAGGATAATAAGGTTTATGACCTGCACATGCTTGTCTATTCGGCAGCGTCTATGAATCCTACATTAGCCTTTCATAAGGTTGGAGATGGGTGGCAACGCAATAGCAACTCATCGCAGATTGCTGCACCCGCACCACTGTTGAAGGAGCGTAACGATGAACGGAATCTAACTTTCAATACCCATTTACAATTACAATATCAGCTGTCACATGACTTGAAGCTATCGGCTTTGGGCTCTTATTCCTATACATCAACAGAGAATGGGAAGTTCGCTCCTACATGGGTATGGGCACAAGGAAGAGCCTATAGAGGAGAGCGTAAGACGGAGGATCTGTTAGGTAATCTCCAACTTGATTGGAAGCATAGTTGGGACAATCAAGCTCTCTCTGCCACCCTTTTGGGCGAATATCAACAGAGCAAGACAAGGGCTTTCTGGACGGAAGTAAAGGGATTGACTAGTAACCTCTTCGGCTATGATAACCTCGGGGCGGGAGCTGTTCGCCTTTATGAGGGAACAGGCAGTAACTACGCTGATCCTAGTTTAGCATCCGTCATGGGAACACTCTCTTACAATCTTTTGGACCGCTACACATTGAATATGTCAATGCGTGCGGATGGCTCATCAATGGTGGGTAAAGACCACACATGGGGCTTCTTTCCTTCTATTTCAGCATCGTGGAATATGAAGAAAGAGGCTTTCCTGCGTAACGTGAGAGCGATTAGCTTGCTCAATCTGAGAGCTGGTTATGGTAAGTCGGGTAACCTTGGAGCTATCAGTTCTTACCTTTCTTTAAAGCAATATATTCCTATTGGGGTGGTATCGTATAATGGAACTCCAACCACAACAATGGGTATCTTGCGTAATAGTAACCCTGACTTAAAGTGGGAGGTACGCAGTACTTTCAACATCGGAACGGATATGGGTTTCTTTAATAATCGTCTTCTCTTGACCGCCGAATACTATTATTCGAAGACAACAGCCATGCTCTATGAGTATGATGTGCCTGTTCCTGACTTTGCCTTTGATAAGTTATTGGCGAACATAGGCTCTATGTCGAATAGTGGATTTGAGCTTGGTGTGGGTATTGTGCCTATTGCTCGAAAGGACATGGAGCTGAACATCAATGTTAACATGGCTTGGCAGAAGAACAAACTATTGTCCTTGAGTGGTAATTATAAGGGTCACGAGATGACAGCATCGAAGATTACTCCTATTGGCGCAATGGATGGTGCGGGCTTTCATGGGGGTAATAACCACATCTTGTATCAGATTGTTGGGCAGCCACTGGGCGTTTTCTATCTTCCTCACTGCAAGGAACTCGTTGATAACGGGCATGGGCACATGAAGTATGACATTGCTGACTTAGATAACAATGGCACAATAGATCTTAGTGATCATGGTGATCGTTATATTGCAGGACAGGCTACTCCAAAGATGACACTCGGCTCTAATATCAGCTTCAGATATAAGAATATCGATGTAACCTTGCAGATGAACGGAGCCTTCGGGCATAAGATATTCAACGGAACGACGCTCTCATACCTCAATATGTCTAACTTCCCTGATTATAATGTGCTGTCTGTTGCACCAGAGCGGAACATCGTTGACCAGAATGTGAGCGACTATTGGTTGGAGAAGGGAGACTATCTTAACTTCGATTATCTTACCATTGGATGGAATACTCCTATTAAGAACAAGTATATCCAGTCGTTGCGTTTATCATTCAACATCAATAACCTTGCTACCATCACGGGCTACAGTGGATTGACACCAATGATAAATAGTTACGTAGTAGATAACACATTAGGCATAGATGACAAGCGAACTTATCCTCCTTATCGCACCTTCTCGGTGGGACTAAGCGTTAAGTTCTAATGGAAGCTAGTAATATTTAAAACCCTTCACAGCATGAGATATATTCCACGTTTACTACTCTTTGCGGCTATCTTGACATTCTCTAGTTGCTTGAATGAGCACTCTAAAGGGAGTCTGGACGAAGACCAAGTATTCACATCGGCTAAGGATGTGTATGTGAATGCCGTTGCTACATTATATAATTATATTGGTGGTAATGCCGATAGTCAGGGCTTGCAAGGCACTTATAGGGGCGTTTATGATTACAATACCTTGACTTCTGACGAGGCAATCATCCCTGTTAGAGGGGGTGATTGGTACGATGGTGGCTTTTGGGAGAATCTTTATCTGCATCGTTGGACGGCTGATGACCAGTCGCTCTACGACACAT
>ENA-OWLR01000123-OWLR01000123.1-metagenome-genome-assembly--contig:-NODE-123-length-22175-cov-6.103933_pt1 | contig 22175 bp, 20 predicted proteins | sample MGYA00245352_ERZ651110 | MGnify/ENA primary metagenome ERZ651110 (study PRJEB26857, sample SAMEA4031765) | metagenome | biome: human; feature: oral; material: saliva | place: Philippines | collected 2014... | reverse complement strand
ATATCAACGCGTCATTAGTTATATAAGTAAGTATATAACTAAGGATATGCCACTTATTCACGGCCGTCGGCGATTTCTGACGTCAACAAACTTAAACAAGCCCGTTACAACAGTAAACGGAATTAGCAAGTTTAAGTTACAATCGCTGATTCGCAACAAAAAGCCGGAGTTTATAAACGAATACCTAGAAGTCCAGAAACATGACTTCTCTATTCCCGCTTAGTCTTTTTTATTGATATTGACAAGCAGTATTATTATGATTATCAATAATAATACTGATATCAACAACTCCCCCATAGTAAAAGAGTGAAAAATAATTCCATTGTCTAGTATTTTAGTTCCGTGTTCCATATTGTCCTCCACCCTTATTCTATCATAAAATATGTTGTCTATTTTACACTCTTTACGTATTGACTAGGTACATTGTGCGACATTAAAACTATATCTAAAACACGACTATTCCATCGTCTTTCTTCGCGATAAATTTATCTCATTTTTACCAAATCAACCTACTTGTCATTTATTGTTTTATAAACCGCCCTATTTGTCGGCTTGGTGCGTTTTATGTTGTATATTGGTTTATCTGCATTGGCTCGGATTTTATAATTTATGTTTGTATCGCGCAAAATTTATCAATATAAATACTCAGCCGATTCGGCTTTATGCATGTTTAAAAATGACTAATAATTAGTTCGTATTTTGTTCTATTGTTCTTTAATTGCTAGTTTTGCGAAAGAGCTTGGGCGATTCTGTGTTTAATTATTTCACTGTTCCATTCGCCTGCCTTAAATCGCAGTAGGGGCATATTAGTGTTGGCCATGATCGAATTGACAAAATCATCGCGCATTTTTCGATCGGGCTGATTGTGAGTATTGTCGTCAAGCTCAATAGCTATGAGAGGCTTCATATCATTGGTGCAAATTAGAAAATCTACAGACTTGCCGTTTATTCTCGCGAAAGCCGCTTTCCATCTTTGCCCTTTTATCTCATGATCTAAAAACATACTTAAATGAGCCTGAGGTATAATTACACATCCGTTTATTGCTTCGTGTAGTGTTTTGTAAAACGATAATTCACTTGGCGTCATTGCGCAAGATTTTTTAATGTATACATATTCTTTCTTTATTGGGGTTTTAATTGGGCTTGTGCCGCCGTCAGTCCCCTGCCTTGCTTTAATTACCAGAAAAATAATTGCGGCTACTACTATAAATATAAGCGCTTCCATAATATTAGTTTATCATATGTTGATAATAAATGTTTACGATTTTTAGGCTTTATCGTTACGGTGATATAATAAGAGTGATAATTTTATCGGAGATATTTATGGCTTTTTTAAATTATAATAAAGATGAAAAGTTGGAATTCAATTATAAGAGAGCATGTGGATTGTGGTTAATCGTAATAGCGACGATTATTTTAATAGCTACTTTAACAGGAGGAAAGCAAATGATAAATATGCAAGTATTTAGCATTGGATATGTTATTAGTTTTTTCTCAATCAACATGAATAAAAAGGTGTTGAATAGGCTGTCTGATGGCCCTTCGAGCGAATTTCAAAAGAAAGTATCTTTATATACCGTTATTTTATTATTTATCTTAATGGTTTTGCTGGGCGGACCATTTTTTGCGACTGAAAATTGGAGATTGATTTGGCTGGGGGCATTGATGGCAACCGCACTGCATTTTTTCCCGTATTATTTTGTGCATGGAAAATCAATGATATATTTAGGTCTTATTTGCGCCATTAATATTTTTGTAGGGTATATTTTTACTGATATCCCATTAGAGGTGATAGCATATATTGACTCGGCAATTAAGCTTGTATTTGGAATATATTTACTATTTTTTTCAAAGCCGTCAAAAAAGACACCTCGTTTTTGATATGTCTTCATGCAACCGTCTTCAAGAGGCAGGGTAGGTTGACATATTATTATGATGTCAGCAGTTCCCTAATAATTTAAACATTTATACAGTTTTGGTGGTGTTTAGAGGTAATACATCAGTCAAAATAAAATAAGACAGCCCGCGTTGCTCTAACATAAGAGGGGCGCTACTGTCTTACACTGCCATATTACTACAACCATCATTGAAAAATCAATAATATCGCCTTTCGTTATAGTTCCCTAACAATTTGAATATCGATATTCCCTAAGAGCCGCGTTTTACCTTTACTCCTGACGCCCTAGGGGTGATATAATTACTATAATATGCATGCGTCCGCGGTCCAATCTATAACCATAAAAGTGAGCGAAGTTGATTCTGCTTTGCTTAATGACGCGGATGAGCTGCAGAAAATGTTAAGGAATGCTACGGAATTGGCGGGCTTGCATTCTTTGGAATCGGTAACGCATCAATTTTCTCCGCAAGGAATCAGCGCTGCTCTGCTTTTGTCGGAGTCGCACATCGCGATTCATACGTGGCCAGAAAGCGGCGTGGCGTATATAGCGATGACAACTTGTAAAATGCTGGATGATGATAAATTGCAACAAATAAAAGAGTTGATTGCACGGTTGCTGGATACAGAAAACATAATTATGAAAGAGATGACATTGTAATATGAAACGAACCAAAGCGCGACTTAAAATCAACCAAATATTGACTGGAAAGAAAACTAATTTACGAGTTGTCGGCTGTTTGCTTTTTCGCGAATGGGATAAGAAAGACAAGCGATTTTACTACTGGGAAGAGTGGGAGATTACAGGGCTGGCTGATTATGATAGCTGGGTGGAATATGATCACAGCGATCAAACCGTTTCTCTGTACGAGCCGATTCGTTTTACTCAGGCAATTGATCCAACGCAATTGAAAAAAGGTCAATCATTTACCGTTTCTGAACAGGATGGCAAGGATCACGTTGTGGTGGTTGACGAGGTTGGTATTGGTGAAATTATGAATATCAAGGGTAAAAACACGTACCAAGTTTTCCCGAAAGAACTGATGGCGTACGCTACTTTGAGGGATACTGGCGCGCCGAAAAACCGTCAGCTGATTACGATTGAGAAGTATAATAATCGCGAATACGACGCTTACCGTAAGGTTCAATTGAGTGACAAAGATCAAAAGGAAATGTTCGGCAGGACCATTAAGCCGATTGACTGGACGACGATTATAGTTATTGCCATATTTATCGCCATTATTTTGTTTGCGTTCATCTTCGACAACAATTCCGACAATAGTAATGGCGGAGGTCACGGCGGATCGCGCAGTGTTTACGGCGGCAGTAGCGGCGGGCTTGGCAAATAAAAGGAGTTATAATGTCACGATCAAGTACGAAAAAACGGGAGCAAATTGCTTTATTTGCGGCGGCAATTTTGGTAGCAATTGGCGGAATTATTTACGAGCTAATTTTAGGCGCAGCTGCGTCATATCTGGTGGGCGATTCGATTTTGAGCTTCAGCTTGGCGACGGGTGTGACGCTGTTTGGCATGGGAATTGGCTCGCTGCTGGTCAATTACATCAAGCTCCATCCAGCGACCAGCTTCGCGACAAACGAAATTATTCTGGGATTAATTGGCGGAAATTCGGTGATGCTGATGTATTTGGGATTCGTTTTTACGCGTTCGCATTGGCTAATTTTTGCCGTTATAAGTTTGGCAATTGGTATTTGTATCGGGTTGGAAATTCCGCTTTTAATGAAGATGTTTCAGGAATTCGGGCGCAAGTCTTCGGTGAAATTATTTAGCAAGATTTTAGCGCTCGATTATTTCGGGGCGTTAATCGCATCGTTATTATTCCCGCTTGTTATGCTTCCGTATCTTGGCTTAATGCGTAGCGCGTATCTGGTGGCGGCTTTGAATATTGGCGTTGCGGTTCTGATTCTTAAGCAAATGAAAGCGTCGAAAATTGTGATGATAATTAGCGTTATTGCGACAATGTTGCTGGTGGGATTCTTTATTTTCGCGACAGAAATTGAGCACGGAATTGACAGGCGAACATATAAAGATCCGGTGATGTGGCAGCAGCAGACGCCGTATCAGAAAATTGTCCTGACTAGATATAAGAATGATACGAGGTTGTTTTTGAATCGCAATTTGCAGTTTTCCAGCCTTGACGAAGCGCGTTATCACGAAACGCTGTCCGCTTCCGCTCTGTCTTCAGTCGCCAATCCGAAGCGCGTGCTGATTATGGGCGGCGGCGATGGATTGTTGGCTCGGGATGTTTTGAAATATCCCAGTGTTGAGCATATTACGTTGGTTGATATCGATGAGGTGATGACCAATCTGGCGAAAACTAATCATCTTCTCACCGATATAAATCAGCGCTCTCTGCATGATCCGCGCGTTTCCATTGTCAATCAAGATGCTTTCCAATTCGCCTTCTCTACCAAGGATAAATATGATGTTGTGTTGATTGATTTGGTGGATCCGTCGAATGAGAAATTAGCCAAGTTGTATTCTGAGCAATTATATCGTCAAATCGGTAATATTTTAACGGAGCGTGGTGTTATGGTGACGCAGGCGACGTCTTCATTTTTCTCTCCGCATGCTTTTTATATGGTGGCAAACACCATCAAATCATCTCATCCAGAGCGATATGTGACGGCGTTTTCTGTCAATGTGCCGTCATTTGGTGAATGGGGTTTTGTGTTGTCTGCGCCGCAAGCCGAGGTTGTGGCTAGTCAGCCATTGCCGAAAAATCTGCGATATCAAAACCAGAAATTGCTCACCTTCCTGACTAAACAAAACGCCATATCAGTGCCATCTGGACCGACTTCTACGTTGGTTTCTCCGCGAATCACCGATGTTTACAATTCCGATATGCGTCAGTGGCGATACGAATAGTTTTTAGGCGGCGGCAGTGCTCTTTTTTCGACGTCGACGTCGTCTTTTTGGCGTTGCTGAAGCTAGCGGTGTAACTGTGTTAATTGCGGTTTCTGTAGGTGTGTTATCGTTGCCGCGAATTTGCAAAACAACTTCGCCATCGTTTGCTGCGGGTTGCTGCTTTTCCGGTTGGCTATTGACCGCTGGAGCGTTGTTTGCAGGCTGCGGTTGAGGTTTGGCTGGTTGCTTTTTCTGGTTGCGAACAGGTTTTATCGCGGCGTCAATTTCCTTCTCAACATCTTCCCTGTTTCGCGAATACATGCGACGCGAATGTTCAATAATGTGCGGCGTGTTGTCGGCTTGGCTTGGCGGAAGTTCCAATGTGCGGGCAGAAAACGCAGGAGTTTTCTCGCCGCCGATAACCATATTGACAACAAAATTACGATTGTGCATTTGAAGTAGGTCGATTGCCTCGAAGTTTGGCTCGAATTGCTTGGCGAGAATTGGTGCATCGTCAGCAGAAACTCGGAAAGAAATCATGGTGCCGACGTTGCCGAAAACCGCATCGCGAACCGTGTCGCTCATCTGGGAAATGTACTGGTTGGCAACGGTCAAGTTAAGGCCATATTTTCGAGCCTCGGATAGAATAGTTGCAAATGAATCGGTGGCGAAGTTCTGAAACTCGTCGACATAAAGATAGAATGGACGGCGGTCGCGGACGTCAGGAATGTCACTTCGAGACATAGCGGCAAGCTGGATTTTTGTGACCAAGAACGAACCGAGTATGGCAGCATTATCTTCGCCGATAAGACCCTTGGATAGATTGACGATTAGAATCTTTCCCTCGTCCATAATCTGGCGAATATTGAACGTTGACTTCGGTTGGCCGATAATATTGCGAATGATTGGGTTGGCGGTGAAAGCCCCGACTTTATTTAAGACTGGCGCAATTGCCTCGGCGACAAACTTGTCATTCCAGTTGGCAAATTCAACATTCCAGAATTGCAAAACCACGGTGTCTTGGCAATAAGTCAGCGTTTCTTTTCGGAATTCCTTATCTGTTAGCATGCGAGTAATGTCAAGCATTGTCGCTTCTGGTCGGTCCAGTAAAGCCAGAATTGTATACCGCAAAATATACTCAAGCCGTGGTCCCCATGAATCGCCGAAAATACGCTTCAAAACGCCGATGATTTCTGATGAGATGTTGGTTTTTTGGTTCGGGTTCGTGACTTCCAGTGGGTTGAATCCCAGAGGATACGCGGTGTCGGCTGGATTGAAATAGATCACGTCGTTCAATCGGCTGCCGGGGATAAATTTCATGTTGTTGATTGCGAAGTCGCCGTGCGGGTCGATGATGGCATATCCTTGATTATGGAAAATGTCGCTTAAGGCGAAGAGCTCTAATAGTCCGCTTTTTCCGGCGCCCGTTTGTCCGATTATGTAAACGTGGCGTGAGCGGTCATAGCGCAACATACCGAATTGGTGGCTGATGCCACGGAAGTTGGTGACGCCGAAGGCAGAAATTTGGTCATCGTTGACATCTTCGCCGGTTAAGACTGGTAACTTGGACGGCGGTTCTGCGGTTTTGGAGCTTGCCCAAACTATATTTGGCGTTTCAACGTTGGTGTGTGGCAAGTGAAAAACTGACGCCAATTCTTCTATATTTAAGATAAAACCGTCGCCGATGAACGAACGCTTGCGATATTTATCAATAAATTCTTTGCCAAACGCGCCCTTGACGGCGTGAAATCCGTTGAGATTGGTTGAATTGAACTGCTTAAATGTGCCGACAAGCGCCTGCATGCGAAGTTTGGCGTTTGTCTGACTCTCGCCCATATAAACCAAGCGAATTTTTACTTCATAGCCGAGCTTGGTCGCCTTTTTTTCTGCTTCAGAAATGCGAGTTTTATCGCGGTCTGACAGCTCGATTTTGGCTGATTGCCCGACTCCCTGCTCTGGTGGTTGCCACAATGCGCCAAGTACGCCGATTAGCCACTGCATGCTGCCACCGAATCCTGGCAAGGAGAACATTCTCCCGTTTTTTATGTTATTGATATATCGATCTGCGGCGTTTTGCCAGTCGTCGGGGATCGGTCTTACCAGCACCTGAATCCACAATTCTTCACCAGTGGTTTCTAATTTTGCCAACGTGCCCGTAATGCCCGCCAGCGGGTCGACTTCGAAGTTTTGGAAGGTGCGAATCGGGAGAAATTCATCCGTGGTTAATGTCAATTCTGTCGAGTAAGCAACTTCGTGGTCGCGCTCATGCTCGGTATAATCTTCGTCGGCTTGGTGAATCTGAACGGTTGGGTATTGAGAATAAATCTGCCCCTCGACAAAACTTTGCAAGGTTTTTGGTACCCAAACGTAAAAGCGAATTTGCCCATTGACTGAGGCGATTTCAAAGCTGATGTGCTCTTGGTGTCCGCCAGATAATCGCAATTCTTTATTGTCGCGAAGAATTCCGTGCAGTGAAGCGAATAACTGCTCGGCGGCAAGCTCTTGCTTATCGTTGGTGCGTGGGATTTCCAGGACTAAAAGTACGCTCTCAACTGGGGTGAAATCTTCGATCTTCCGATAATTCCGCCACGTCAAAAACATCAGGACTGCCACAATTGGCATCCAAACATACCATTGTAATAACGTACCGATGATCCAAGAAATAATCTGCATTATGTGTAAATTATCTCACCTCTGAAAGAAGTTTGCAACTTAGCTTAAGCAGCTTCTTCAAAAACGTATGTGGCTTTAGCGACACGTTTGAATTGTGGCTTTGATTGAAGGTTTAATAGAATAGTAGTTTCCTTGACTTGTCGTTTGTCGAGGACTTGACGAACGATTTCATCGCGGTGGAGCGGAGTTTCGGAATTCTTCAAAATATCGGTAATGATATCTGCTACAGTTCCGCGGCTGTAGCCCCAGCTGGCGAGTGCGTAAATCCCGCGACCGATTAGAACAAAGCGCTTGTCTTTAATAAGTTCATTGTGAATTGCCTGCGTCGTGACGCTTCGGCGGTTAAATTCGCTGTCCCGAATTCCCTTGGCGATGTCGGAAAAATGCATCGGTGAGCCGTTGGTGTCTAGAACAACGTAGATTTTATCGCGGATGTTCTTTGGGTTAACGGCTGGCCATTTGGCTAGCCCCCACTGATCGTTTAAGCTGGCCAATTTCTTGCTAACAGTAGCCAAGGCTGCAATGTTTGAAGGATGTTCATAGTCCAATTTTTTGTGCAATTCTTCCGCAGTAACGGGTTCGCCGTGCTTTTTGATTGTCTTTACAACTTCTTCGACTCGTGCTCTAATTTGCTTTTCATTGCCGAGAGTGTCAATCGCTGCCGCTTGGTAATAATCGTCATTCTCTGTAACAATCGTGATGTTTTCTGCTAGTTCAGAAATGAACGCCACACGAGCGCGGTCAATTGCAGTAGCTTCTTTACCGAGGAAGTGCGACGCCAAATCCTGCATGCGCGCAACTCGTCCCATCTCAGACAAACTCGAAGTGATTTCTTTTTCCATAGCAATAACCGAAGGAAGTTCTCCCTCGGCGACAGCTGCACGTAGACGCGTTAAGATTGCTTTTTCTAGCTGACGAACGCGCTCGCGAGTAATGCCGAACATATCGCCAATTAACTCTAACGTTTCTTTTCGGTCGTACAAACCAAATCGTCGAGAAATAATCTCCTTCTCGCGCTCTTGCGGAATCTTAGAAATAATAGTATCGACGACAGAATTTAATTTGGCGCTTTGCTCGGTTTTTGCTGTCTCGCTCATGCTACTAGAAACATCCTCTCTGCCTCACCACAGGTTATATTGATTGAAAATATGTTTTTAATTATACAATTGCATTTGACAAAAGTCAATAGATAAATGCCATAATTGCTGATATAAATTATAGCATTTATTTTACGTTTTTTGCAATAGATTATATGAAGAGTTTTTATTATCCGGAATTATTGGATAGTATAAAAACGCTATTTCTTTTTAGCGGATGTTTTGGTGGCTTTTTTAACTACGCGTTTGCGAGTTGGCTTCGCTGTCGTGGCGTTTAATAGCTCCAGAGCTTTTTCGTGAGTAATAGTTTTCGGATCCGTATCTTTAGGGATTTTGACATTTTTAGTGCCGTTGGTAATGTATGGACCGAATCGACCATTGAGAACCTTAATTCCATCTGGAAATTCGGCGATATTCTTAGCGGCTTCGGCTTCTAATTTGGCGGCGTAAAGTTCACATGCCTTTTCTAAAGTAATGCCGTGAGGATCTTCTGGCTTAATGGAAACGAATAATTTACCAACTTGAATGTACGGACCGAATCGTCCAATATTCGCCTTAATATCTTGCCCGTCCTCTGTTTGTCCGACGATGCGTGGCAACTTGAACATCTCCAGTGCTTGCTCTAAGGTTACCGTTTCAATCTTCGCGCCCTTTGGTAGTGGCGCAAAGCGAGGCTTATCTTCGTCTTCAGTTGCGCCAAGCTGCAACATTGGACCGAAACGACCGAATCTTGCGATAATCGGTTTATTCGTCTTCGGGTCAATTCCCACTTCGCGATTAGCGCCGACTTTACTTCGGTCAATTCCGCCAGATTGCTCGATCAATTTATGGAAAGGCGTGTAAAATCCGTGTAACATTGTGCTTTTTTCCAGATTGGCGCCAGCGATTTTGTCAAATTCCGTCTCGACGTTAGCGGTAAAATCGTAATCAACAATTTGCGTAAAATGGTCCGTCAGAAAATCGGCAATCAGTTCGCCGCTTGGCGTTGGAATCAGCTTGCCGCGTGTCGAGCCAGTTTTTTCCTGGACAATACTTCGGCTAACTTCCTCGCCGTTATAGTTCAGGACAATTACATCACGTGGTTGACCTTCGCTGTCGCCTTTTTCAACATAGCCGCGAGTTTGAATAGTGTCAATAATCGTAGCGTAAGTTGACGGACGTCCGATTCCAAGCTCCTCCAGTTTCTTGACTAGCGAACCTTCGGTGTAGCGAGCTGGCGGTCGTGTAAATGTTTGATGAGCCGTAATGTCGTGAGAATTGACTTCATCGCCAGACTGTAACTTCGGTAGAAGCTCATCTTTATTGCCGCCGTAAACACGCAAAAATCCGTCAAACGTAATAACTTCGCCTTTCGCCTCAAACTGGGCGGGCTTTTTGCTCTTAGGTAAATTGTTGCCTTTGATATCAATTGTGATAGTCGTTTTTTCTAGTTTCGCTGGCGACATTTGCGACGCTAAAGTTCGGCGTCGAATTAGGTCATATAATTTCTGATCATAGTTATTATTAGACGCGGTTTCCAGAGTGATGTCCGTCGGGCGAATGGCTTCGTGAGCTTCTTGGGCGGATGCGGATTTGGTTTTAAACTTGCGAACCGTTGAGTAATCTGGACCGTAAAGACGCTTGATAAAATCGGTGGCCGCCGCGATGGCTTGACCGCTCAAATTCACCGAGTCGGTACGCATATAAGTGATTTTTCCATCTTGGTACAATTTTTGCGCCGAGGCCATAGTTGCTTTGGAGCTGAAACCAAGTTTAGAGTTAGCTTCCTGTTGCAAGGTTGACGTAGTAAAAGGCGCCGCTGGATTGCGCGTTCCTGGAGTTTTTGAGATATCGCTAACAATAAATTCGGCAGGTTTCAGACTATTTAAGAACTCGTTTGCCGCTTCTTCTGTATCAAATTTTTGATTAAGTTCGGCCTTGAATTCTTGATTGTCGTGAATAAAAATGGCGGTAACTTTGAACTGAGAGTTGCCTTCAAACTCCATAATTTCTCGTTCGCGCTCGACTAGTAATCGCACTGCTGGACTCTGAACGCGACCAGCCGATTTTCCGCCAGGAACTTTCTGCCAGACGACTGGGCTGAGCTCAAAGCCAACCAGTCGGTCAAGTATTTGCCTGGCTTGTTGCGCCTGAACCAAATTCATATCCACGGTTCGCGGATTCTTAATTGCATTGGTTATAGCATCTTTGGTGATCTCATGAAAGACAATTCGCTTAGTTGTTTCAATTGGAAGATCCAGCACCTTACACAGATGCCAAGCAATAGCCTCTCCTTCGCGGTCTTCATCGGTTGCGAGCCAAACATTTTCCTTGCCAACTGCCTTGACATTTCTCTTTAGTTCGGTGATAACTTTCTTTTTCTCAGGATCAACTTCATAGATTGCGAAAAAATCGTTAGCCACGTCAATCGGCGGCGTTCCATCCTTCGTCTTTTTAACAATCGAGCGAATATGCCCCACGCTGGACAGGACGTGAAAATCCTTGCCGAGGTATTTCTCGATGGTTTTAGCTTTGGCTGGTGACTCGACGATAACGAGATTTTTCATAACTTTATATTATAACAAATCACTATCTGGCTACAACCGCAAAGTGAATTATTATGAGCGGCCACTGAGGCTACGGAGTATTGCCATTGACCTGAAGATGCGATCGGCGTCTGTTATTTGGCGTGGCTCTTCTGACTTTTCTTTTTCCGCGTTGCCGTTAATCGCTCGATTTATGTAGGTGTATGTTGCGTGCGCAGCGAACGGAAGCGAGGCGGCGAATGCTCCAGCTCCTAGTTTGCGTAGAATCTTGGCGGGCTTTGGATTGTCGGTTCGTTTGTCGACTAGTTCGGCGGCGGCATAAGCGACTAAGGCTGCCGTTTCCATAGCTAGCCCCACCTTCCCTGATTTAGTTGGTCGAGTTTCAGCTTTCTCGTCGCTGCGTAAATTGGCAATTCCAGTAGCCACGGCGTTTATCGAGTTTAATACCGCAACAGTGCCAAGAACACGCTTTGGAGCCAACTCTTTTTTGTTCATTTCATAGAGAATTTTTGCCATAACTATTTTATCTGTTGTGGCATCTAAGGCTGCACCGGTATTGCTGGTCTGTCCTGTCATGCGTGCTACTTTGCCGTCCAAGACGTCAGCTAATCGCCCGACCGCGCATTCCACCAACCCTTCAGCCGTATCGATTTTCTCAGATCCGCGTATCGCTAAAGCGGCGCCAGTCACGCTTATCAAATTAGGGACAGTAAAGATGTCCTTAGCGACTTTACGGGCGGTGGGAGATACTTCTCGGACTTTTTTCATAGTCCGCATAATAACATCAATTTGTCAAAATAGCAATATTATCGTAATGTCCAGTTATTCGCCCCGAGAGGCTTAATTACTCCGTTGATTTCTAGCATTGTGAGTGCTGTGGCGAAGTCTGACGCGGATAGGCCGGATTTTTGTTGGATTTCATCGCCGTCACGAAGCCCTTCTGAGATAAGTTTTATGATGATACCCTCTTCAATTGTTGCGCTGACTACCAATTCCTGTCCGCTGTCTTTTTGCAATTTTTCTGGCGCAATGATTGATAAAACATCGTCGGCGTCCGTCACTAAATACGCCCCTTGTTTTAATAAAGTATTACAACCCGCAGACAGTGGGCTGGTTATGTTTCCGGGAACTACAAACAAATCTCTTCCCTGGTTCAGTGCGTGCGAGGCTGTGTTTAACGTGCCACTTCGCTCGGCGGCTTCGGTGATAATAATCCCGTCAGCTAGCCCACTAACCAGCCGATTGCGCTCCAAAAAACTCCAACGATTGACTATTTTATTATCGCCCTTCATCCATTCTGAAATTACTGCCCCGCCTTGCCTAATTATGCTCATGGCTAATTGGTAATTGGTCCGCGGTGAAATATCCGGAAGTTCATTTGGGACGACCGCCACGACCGTTCCGCCAGCTTCAATCGCAGCTTTTTGGGCAATGCAATCAACGCCTAGCGCCAGCCCACTCACGATTACGCATCCGGCTTTTGCCAGATCTGTTGCCAATCGCTCGGTCACTTCTTTTCCGTAGGCAGACGGCTTACGGGACCCGACGATTGATACGACTGGCGCATTTGTTTCTGGCAATTTTCCCATATAACATAAGCTTTTTGGTGGATTGGCAATATGTGCTAATCTCTGGGAGAAAATATGCTCATCTGGTGTAATTCTATTGATTTCCATAAAAAATGTGGTAAAAAGTATTGACACTTTGTCAAATGTTTGCTATAATCAAGGACGATTGGTTAAGTAATCATTAACCAAACGCACCTTATACCCCCTATTCTAACTATATGTTAGGTTGCGCGCAATGGCATTAAGTATTCTTACCCTCCACTTTTTGCGGTTCAACGTTACGCGCATACTAACCCCTTTAACTGCCCTTTTTCAAAGGCGACCTCTGTTAAGGTGAGCACTAAATAGTGTTGATGATAATCAGGCGCGGACTTTTGGAGTTTTAGTCGCGACGCTTCACCGAGACGGTAGCTCGGGTGGGTTGAAGGGTAAAAAAGCACCAGGTGATGCCCACCCTTACCTGGTGCTTTTTTGTTAGGAAAAATTATTTATTTTCTATAATATGTCGGCACTTTTCGCAAATGCCTTCCAGCTCAAAGTGGTGTTTTGTGACTATGAAATTATGTTTTTTACTAATGAGATCTATGAGTTTTTCGAGTTCTTGCGATTGTATGGGTTCGGCATTTTGGCAATTGATGCAGTATAGATGGTGATGATGCGGTATAAACGGTTCCGCTAACTCGTAATAATTCTTCCAGCCAATAGTTATGGTGTTTATAATATTCAGATTATCGAACATTAGTAGCGTGCGGTAAATGCTGGCACGGTTAATGTTTTTGCAGTTTTTCGCAATATCGCCGACCGTAAGAGGCATATCTGAATTTTGTAGGATATCAAATACTTGCTGGCGTGGTTTTGTCAGGCGAAGATTGTGGCGTTCGAATATTTCATTTAGCATAGTACTATCAATAGTTTATAACTTATTGCAACAAGTGTGCAATAGACTTACAGACCGAGTAATTCATAAGGATATTTGGGTTGATTGATTTTTGTGATGTGCACGTTTGTTATGACGTATTCAGCTTGACTATTAACGATTTTTTGCGACAATTTACCCTTGACGATTAGCCATGTTCCATCTGGGTAGTCTGTCGAAAAGTTTTTCTCGACCAGGATTTTCATAGGCACGCTGTCAACAGTGCAGCAACTTATAACGTATCTAGCAATATTGAAGTAATTATAGCCATAGTTTTTTAACAGATCATTTGAAACGAAGCCAGTAACGGTGATATCTTTGCCGTTAAAATAAGCGGCTTCTTTGCAAGAATTTATAGCGGTTTTCCAGCGGTTTATTGAGATTGTAGAAGAGTTCTCTTTCGGCTGAGGTGTTTCGCAACGACTTTCGGGCTCAATAATCGCAGGGCTTTCTTTTTGTGCGAGACTGCTTGGAGAGAATGGCTTTGGTGGTAATATGTATCCGACTGATAATATAATTATTGCAAAATAAGATATCGGGGTAATTTTTTTCAAGCTAATTCTAGATTTGTCTTTTGCGGGTTTATTTTTCAATTGCAACATTATATCAATAAGCAAAAGCATAACGCCGATTATGCTAATTACGACCGCGAATGTGTGATAGCGTGGATGAACGTAAAAGCCAAGTTGGTCGCGCCAAGCTAATAACAAAATATATGCACAAATGACAATTCCGCCAATTGATTTGGTAAGATTAGCGTACATATAAGTTAACCCCCAGCCCGACAATTAGAGATAAGACGAATACAGTTAAGGTAATTGTTGCAATAAATTTCCAGCGAAAAGTTGTTTTTAATAGTGTAATCATTTTAATGTCTATCATAGGTCCGAATAGCAAGAAAGATAAAATTGAGCCTGTTGTGAAATTTCGCACGTAAGCCAGTGCGAAGAATGCGTCGATGCTGGAGCATATTGAGATGATGAAACTTAGCGTGATCATGGATATGACTGATAAGAAAATGTCGCCGCCGACGGCGTTTATGATGAATCGCGGAACGAAGATTTGTGTGGCGGCTGCGATGCTAGCGCCTAAGACTAACATAGTAAATAATTGCCAGAATTCATTACGTGATGAGCTGAATATGTTTGGCAATTTTGAGTCATGGTCGTGTTTGTGGCAGAGCTTTTCAAACTCTGGATTAATAATGGAATCTTCCTTAAAAAAGCTGACGATAAAGGCGGTTATTTGTACGATAATTAGCGCAAAAATAATTCGCCACCAAACCATTCGGGTGTCAAAACTGAAGGCGGTCATGGTTGAAATTATGGTTATCGGGTTTATGATTGGCGCGGCGAAAAGAAAGCTAATAACGTCGGCAGGTTTTAATCCGTTTGTCATTAAGCTGCGTGCAATTGGTACGTTACCACATTCGCATACAGGTAAAATTAGCCCGATCATAGAGAGCGTAATTCGTCGAAGAAAGGCGTTTTTTGGTAACATTTTGAAGACATCTTTTGATGATAAAAAGTATCTGATAAGCGCGGATATGATAATTCCTAAAATTAAGAATGGGACCGCCTCGACGATTACGCTTAGCGTCAGCGTGATGAAATCTTGTAATGACGGAAGTAATTTATTGTACCATTCTGCAAATTCTCCGTTTAATAACATAACGCCGAATCGTGAGCTGAATTGATAAATAGAAATTATAAGGACACCAAAAACCACCCAACCGATCAATTCGCTGTTGGCTGATAAAAACTTTTTTATGCGACCGTTTGGCGATTTTTGTGCCATATATAAAATTATACTCCATGCTTATGCTATACTAAATCAATATGAAACATCTTTTACATTCACATCATCCGTTTCGGATTTTCTGGTTTTCAGTCCTATTGACCTTAGGTCTGGGCAGTTTGATTTTTAGCCATATGGGCGTTAGCGGTCTTTGGCTATTTACTATTTTGGTGGTTTTGGAAGTTACATTTAGCTTCGACAACGCGGTGATAAATAGCAAGGTTTTGGCGGGAATGAGTCAAATCTGGCAGAAGGTCTTCCTGACGGCTGGCATATTTGTGGCGGTGTTTGTTGTTCGATTTATATTGCCAATTGCTATTGTGATGATTGCGAGCGGTCACGGGTTTATGGATGTTGTCAATCTGGCGCTTCATAAACCTGTCGAGTACGGCAAAATCCTACATGAGGCGTCGCCGATGATTGACGCGTTTGGTGGTGCGTTTTTGATTATGATTGGGCTTAGCTATTTCATCGATTACAACAAACGTGTTCACTGGATGCGACATGTTGAGCCGATCTTGGCGAAGGCTGGGCGATTTGAGAATTTTAAGGTGTGTATAATGCTTAGCGTGGCGGCTGTTTTGTATTTTACGGTCGAGGCGCCGCATAAATCTTTGGTGCTGATTTCAGCGGTTCTTGGAATTGTGTTGCATATTGGGTTGGAACTATTTGGGTCATTTTTCCATGAAGATGACGCGAAGTCTGTTAAGATTAAAACTGGTTGGGCGGCGTTTGCTAGCTTGTTATATTTGGAAATTTTGGACGCCAGCTTTAGCTTTGATGGTGTGATTGGTGCGTTCGCCATTACCAACAGTGTGCTACTAATCGTGGCTGGGCTGGGCGCTGGAGCGATTTGGGTCCGATCACTAACCGTATATTTATTGCGAACAGGCGCGCTTAGCAAATATAAATATCTGGAAAATGGCGCTCACTGGGCAATTATGGCGCTCGGCGTGATGATGATTGCTAAATTATTCCACTTGGAATTGCCGGAATGGGCGACGGGTGGCTTGGGCTTATTGTTCGTGAGTTTGGCGGTCGGCAGCAGCATATTGGAAGCTCGATCGATCAATCTTCAAGAAGCTGCGGCTACAAAATTACATCAAGCCGAAGAGCAATTGAAGAACGGCGCTTCAAAAATTGTGCCGCGAAAACGACGCTAGAATCCGGTTTAATATTTTATACTGAACGGCTCGATAGTTCCGTTAATAAATTTCTCGATCAAGTTAATTGATTCGGGCAATATCCAGCTTTGGAGAATCTTTTGCTCGTCTGAGTTGAATTTGCCTAGGACAAAATCTACGTCACCGACTTGACGTCTGAGCAAATTGTCTGTGCCAATACGAATATGCCAAAAATCTGATCCGACGTGAGAGTGGAGCGACTTTAAGCCATTACTGCCAGCGTCTCGTCCGCCTTTGCGAGTTCGAATTTTACCGAAGTCCAGCGCTGTGTCGTCGTGAATAATGAGTAAATCGTCCAATGTCAATTTGTAAAAATCTAAGATTGCTCGGGCAGAAATTCCAACCTCGTTGTAAAAAGTAGTTGGCTTAACTAGTAGGATTTTTTCTCCAGAGATGTTTGTTTCGGCAATATCTGCGGAAAACTTCGGTTTATTCGAAAAGGTTTTCCCCTGCTCTGACGCAAATTTATCAATAGTCAAAAACCCAGCATTATGCCGCGTGTTTGTGTATTTTTCGCCTGGATTTCCCAACGCTAAGATGACTTTCATAGACTTAGTATATCACCTTGTGAAAATGACGTATAATAAGCATATGGCAAAACGCGACGATGATTTGGAATTTAGCATTAATGCACCGTTTGATGATGGGCGAGCGGTTATCGATAAAGTTCCGCTATATTTGGTGAACGGCTCGTTGGGTGCTGGAAAAACTAGTGTCCTTGAGTTCTTATTGCAACAAAGTGACTATAAGGGCTCTCGGGTGATTGAGAATGAATATGCTAATGAGAATGTTGACGGTTATCGATTGGAAAAGTTGGCGGATATCGTGACGACTTTGGCTGGCGATTGTGTCTGTTGTTCGTCAAAACACGCATTGACACGAATGTTACTTGACTTTTGTCGTAATTCCCCCGCCCCAGTGTTTATTGAGGCGACTGGCGTGGCGCGAACGATGAATTTGGTTGAGAAGTTGATTAATGCACAAATATTCAATAAGTACGAGTTGGCGCAGAGTTTTTACGTCATTGACGCGCATGAGATTTTACATGGAATTGAGCCGGCGCATGAAATTGAGTTGCAAGCGGCGGATATGATTTTAGTGACCAAAGAAGATCTGCTAAGTGATGACGAGCGACTGCAGTATGAGTCCAAGCTGAGCTCCCTGCCCTACACCAAGGTGCTCAGCGCGCCACGAGGTAAATTTGATATCAATAAAATGACGACGCCGTCGGGACTACTAACGTTTTTCGATAAGTATGACGGCGAGTTGGTCGTGCCAGACAATCCGACGTACGCAGTGCTGGATGTTTCTGGTATGAAAATTGCTGCGGCGACTCTGGAAAAAATTTGGCCGGAACTTTTTGATGCTTATAAACTCAGGCGAATGAAGGGCTGTTTTATTGATGATAATGGCGCGCGGCATCATTTGGAGGCAACGGAAAATCAGATTCAAATAGCTAATTCTACGGCGGAAGAGCCAGCAAAAATTGTGCTAATTGGTGAACGTGCGGATGAAATTACGCGTGAAGCTTTGTTGGCGCAATTGATGATGTTTGAATAAAAGTTCGCTTTCGTCGTTTCCGACTCATCAGCATAGATACACATCTATGGAGCGAACATGACAAGCAGAGACTTTGACAGAGGTTCGCAGGAGACTACAGCAGCTTGGCAATATCGATCGCCAATACAACAGCAATGAGACTGAGAGCTATGGCATTATACAATGCATGCACAGTCGCAGCTGCCGCCGTAGCTATAATCTGGATACGGTATTTGCGGTAGTACCATAAGTATACTAGCAAAAAACCGAAGCCAGTCACAGACAGGGCGATCCCTGCTGCGAAACTGTACCAGATATTTGTGATGTGCAGGAGTCCAAAGCATACGCTGACGCGCACTCGTTCGCGCCAGTTCCACTTCTCGCTTCCGGAGCGAAAAGCTTGCTCTTCCAGTAGTGCTAAGAGCAATAGGGTATTGTACACCTCGCATCTGGTTGCCTTGAGACTCTGCAGAGACTTCTGCTTTTTCGTGTAGCTCGTGAAGTTTCCCATGAGGAAAACTCCTGCCATACCAACAGTCCAGGCAGTTGCCGTTGCCCATCCCGTAGGAAGGAAGGTCTCAAGCCCGCGAGTTAGAAGACTAACTACGGACTGATTCAGTCCAGGGACGAATAGGAGCATCTTTATCGTGGCGATTGTCATGATAATTAGCCCTACTGCAAGAATACTGAACTTTCGTCTGCTGAAGTATCCGGCATTCTCAATCTCAGTGACGAGTCTAGACCAGACAAAGGTTGGCCTAGTGTCCTGAGGCATGGCCCTCCTGAAGAGCCAAGCCATAACCCCTTTTTTTGGGGCGATACACTACCGTAATGTCTGTGTGCATGCTATACACCTCTTTCAAAGGTCGGTCGGCTTGTCAAAGTACGCTTTCGGATAAGGATTTACTCGACTTATCCGAAAGCTGATAGTATTTATAATACATATGTGTAAAAAAGTCAATAGAAATTGCTGTAAGAATAGGATTAAGCGAGCTTTTCGGCGTTCTTGGCCTGCTTGTAGGCTTTGGTGACTGGCGCCAGACCGCGCGCAACGCGTTCACGGTTGGCCTTTAATTGCTTTTCGTCGCGGAAAGACATTTTAATCGGCGTTCCTGCAAAATTGAAAGCCTCACGCAGAGTTCGCTCCAAGTAACGTTTGTAGCTCCAGTGGACGAATTTCAGATTGCTACCGTAAATAACAAACCATGGCGGAGCAACGTCCGTCTGGACAATGTAGCGCAGCTTCGGGTGCGAGTTTTTCAGACCAGCTGGCGGATGTGCGGCGATGGCTTTTTGCAAAATGTCGTTTAAGGCGCGAGTTTTACATTCTTGGCGACGACGCTTATAAATATCAAGCGCTAGGTCAAACAATTTGGCGACATTCTGCCCTGTGACGGAAGAAGTGAATATTAACGGCGCGTACGGCGTGAACTTGAAATTATAGCTGATTTGTGGCGCGATTTCATCATGAGTGTAGGCGTCTTTACCTTTGACGGAGTCCCATTTGCTGACAACCAGAACAAGCCCCTTGCCCGCCTCGTCAATAATTCCAGCTAGGCGCTGATCCAATTGAACGTTAAGCTCATTGACGTCCATAAGAAGCAGACAAACGTCGGCTTCGTTGATGGCTTGCATGGTGCGAAGAACTGAGAACTTCTCAATTCCAGTTTCTTGCTTTCCTTGGCGGCGAACTCCAGCGGTGTCGAGCAGTTCAATCGTCTGACCGTGATAACGAACTTGAACACGGTTTACATCGCGAGTTGTGCCGGCGACGTTGGCGACGATGGCTTGCTGCTTGCCCGCTAAGGTATTGAATAGATTACTCTTTCCGACATTCGGGCGGCCGATTAGTGCAACGCGAATGATGTCATCAGGTGCGGTTTCGGTGGCTGGCGGAATAAGTTCGGCGATACTATCAAGAAGCTCCGAAATGCCAATGCTGTGTTCGGCGGAAGTTTTTATGATGTTCTTGATGCCGAGTCGCTTGAATTCGTCGATAGGAAGAGAACCTTTTAAGTCTGCTTTATTGGCGATTAAAATGACTGGCTTGCCACTTTTTAGGGCTTTTTTGGCCAATTGTCGATCAGCGTCAGAAGGATAAACAGTAGAATCGGCGGTTACGAGGATTACGTCAGCGGCGGCGGAGGCGTCAGCGATTTGGTCCTGAATGGTCGCCTCGAATTCGTCCTCGGCAGTTTTCAGTCCGGCTGTGTCGATGAGCCAAAATTGCGAATAGTCATCTGACGGCGCAGAATCTACGTTACGTCTTTTGTATGAGACTTTACCAACAACATTGTCGCGAGTTGTTCCAGCTTCCCTGGCGACGATGGCCGTGCGAGAGCGCGTCAAGCGATTAAATAGTGAGCTTTTGCCGACATTGGCTTGCCCGATGATGGCGACTGTTGGTAATTTAGACATGATTATAAATTATATCATTTTTTAGCTATTTCGACTATTGTATTGGAGGTCTCTTCTATTTTTATTAAATGCAACAGCTATAACTCCTTTGGGATTATTGTGATGATAATTGATACGATTACTGCATAAGCGTGCTATCTTTGTATAATCTAATGGAGCAATCTGACCGTCTTTATTAAACGGTCGAAGCTGGAGATATTCTGTATTAACAGTTCCGTCTGTTTTTAATACTAGTTTGTCTGCGATATATACACGAGAACCTTCTGTCTGTTTTTTGGATATGATTACGCCACCGCCTTTTTCTAGGTCAAGCATATAGTAATTACTGCCGTCTATTGTGGGTAAAGTTTCCAAGTTGAGAGATTCTGCTATTCCCTCTAATTCAACAACTAATTTTGCGTAATCTGATATTTGCTTCTTGACGGTGTCTATGGGAAGTTTTTGCTCTTTTCCTGAATACACTTCGATTATCTTGTCGTGTCCATGCTCAGTATCAGCTTTAAGATCTGCGCATATTCCGTTTAGGGATATTCTGGCTAATTTCCTTGACAATTCTAATTTATCACGTGCGTTTAGTGTTTCCATTTTTCAATTACACTCTCTATCAAACTTAGCATAAAAGCTATATTACAATATTTAACGTAAAATGTAAAGAGTTGCGGAGTAAATTATGAATTCGTGAATTTTTCTTCTCGCCACTCACCTCTTTTAAGGTCGCCGAGTGAATAATTGCCGAAGTTTGTTCTGTGGAGTTTTTTGACAGTGTAGCCTAACGCATCGAAAGTTCGCCGAATTTGACGATTCCTTCCCTCGCTCATTTCCACTATCCAGCGATAATCATCGCCTTCGTGTTGTCTTTCTAGCATCAATTGACTGCGTCCGTCAGGAAGCTGCACACCAAAATCATTGATCATTTGTCGGTGAAGCGGCTGTAGTGGTTTGTCAATTGTGACGAGATATCGCTTAATCTTATAAAACGACGGATGTGTCATGCTGTGAGCAAAATCTCCGTCGTTCGTCATGAGAATCAGCCCGGAGCTGTCTTTATCCAGGCGACCAACAGGTTTTAAGTGGTGAAGATTCTTCGGTAGCAATTTGTAGATTGTCGGAACGCCGCCCTGAGAGGCGCGCGAACAAAGATATCCAGTTGGCTTGTGCAGGATAATGAGCTGTTTGGATTGCAATTCTAGCAATTTGCCGTTGTAGGAAATTTTATTTGCGTCAGAAATTTGTTGACCCAATCTGGCGGGCTGACCGTCAACAGTAATCTTCCCTTTTTCTATCAATTCGTCAGCCTTCCGCCTGGAAACACCCAAGCACAGCGCCACGAATTTGTTGAGGCGCCAAGATTCTTGCTTTGTGTCTGGGTTTATCATTGTTGTGGATTTATCGGTGGAAATTGTGTCGGCTGAGGAGTTTCTGATGGTTGATGTGGGATGCTTTGCTCCTGAGGCTGTGTTTGGGCGAGAGGTATTGAGTTAACCTGTTCAATAGGATTTGGTGCTGGCTGAGGCGTCGGAATTGGTTGCGGTGCTGGAGTCTGCACTGGTTGAGGTTCTGGAGTTGGTTGAGAAATTCTCTGTGTATTGTCCAATTCTTCTGCCATAAGCTTGGAAATATCTACAGAATTCTGAGAATCGTCAGTTGGCAAAGGCTGAATCACACGATCACCAAGCCCCGATGGTCGCGGTGCGGGTG
>ENA-OWLR01000109-OWLR01000109.1-metagenome-genome-assembly--contig:-NODE-109-length-23506-cov-5.651486_pt1 | contig 23506 bp, 21 predicted proteins | sample MGYA00245352_ERZ651110 | MGnify/ENA primary metagenome ERZ651110 (study PRJEB26857, sample SAMEA4031765) | metagenome | biome: human; feature: oral; material: saliva | place: Philippines | collected 2014... | reverse complement strand
ACGGTTCGTCTTAATCATACTTTCCCAGTTGGCGAAAAGAATAGTGTTGTCCTGTAGTTCGCCAGCCGACAGTTCGTCAAGGTCTATAAGGCTGTAAACACTGTCACGAAGGTAGCTTGCAAGCTTTTCCTTGCTTTGCAGGTGAAGCTTGTTCATACTCGCCCAGATGAACACATAACGCCCCGACAAGTCTTCACGGCTCAAGCGTGCCAGTGCTTCGGCAACCATAATAGTCTTACCACTACCAGTTGGCGACTTAAAGACAATTTGCGTTGTTTCGTGGTCCGTTCGCAACAGTTCACGAAAGGCGTTGACGACGCCATTTACAGCGTCTTCTTGATAAGGGGCAAGACTAAACATTCGAATTCTCCGTCTTAAAAATACGTTGATACACCTCAAGAACACTTTCAGGTATAGAACAGGTCGTAAAGTCCAAAACCGTTTCAGGAATATCTTGGTCGTGGGCGTACGACGAATAACTAAAGTTGTAAAGGTTCACAGGTTTAGTGGTGTCAATTTCCTCAATACGCCTGATAAACTCAGGTATCTTCAACGGGTCGAAAATGATAGCCGTATAGTGGTTTGCGTCCTTGAAAAGCTTGAAGTCCGCCTCGTTCAAAACCTCAGTAAAGGTATTCTCACGAATTCGTATCATATCAGTACAGCGGTCAACAATCGCAAGGCGTGTCTGGTCATTAGTCTTCTGCTTGTTCACAAAGTCCGTCTTGAAATAGCGGACGTTTGCAGGAATACCCTGTTCTTTGCCGTAACCTTTTATGACTCTGTTTATGCGACTATATGTAACGTTTTCAGCTATGTCATTCTCGTTGTTTGTGCAAAGAATAAAATGTCGATTACCGCCATCTTCTTTATTTATATCCAACACAGCGTGTCCTGTAGTACCAGAACCAGCAAAGAAGTCCAGAATGACGCTGTCTTTACTGCTTGCAAAAGTCAATATATGCTTTATCAGCCCGACAGGCTTTGGGTAGTCGAAGACTTTGCCATCAAACATATCATCGAGCATTTTTTGTGCGTCCCTAGTGGTACCAACGCCGTCAATAATATTCTGAGGTATTTGCTCGCTTACGTCCCCTGGAAATATCTTCACCCTTGGTACAGCGTCGAAGTTCGGTGCTAGTCCAAAGAATATCTTGTTTTGGCTTAGCAGTTCGTCCATTTCCTTCTTGGACCGTTGCCACTGGCGTGTCCACTCAATGCCCGAAGGCGACTTAATGCTGAAAAAGTTCTTATGTTTCTTGTTGGACCTTGTTTCTGAAAATGAAACACTACCCGAAAACCAACCGCCACGGGGGTCGTTGTCGGGATTTTGGAATGAGTAACTAGCTGAATTCTGTACACTCCACTGCGGCACAGCTTCTTTATTCTTGGCATAACATAGGACGTATTGCTGTAGTGTTCTACTCCAGCGATCTTTCTTGCCCTTACCGTGAAGCCACATAAAATTCTGAAGAAAGTTTTCTTCACCAAAGATGTCATCACATAATAGTTTAAGGTGAGCGTATTCATTGTCATCAATGGAAATAAACAATACACCAGTGTCGGTCAGAAGACTTTTTGCCAATCTTAGCCGTTTCTCCATAAAAGATAGCCATTTACTGTGTCGATACCCGTCTTCCTTGTCTACGAAACTGTCATTGTATACAAAGTCCTTATTGCCCGTGTTGTACGGTGGGTCGATATAAATAAAGTCTATCTTACTTGCGTGCGTATAATTCAACACAGAAAGCGAATGATAGTTGTCGCCCTCAATTATCAGATTGGTTGGCTGGTCTTCAGCTTTGGCAATGACACGTTCGTCAGCTTCTGTCAGCACTGGAAGTTTTGTTTCACAGTCAAGGACCACCCGTTCAGGCTTATCTTCCCATACAAGTCCAAACTTCTTCGTCTTTTTCAGGGATTTTACTAATGCTATAAGTTCATCTTTTGAATACTCTTGTAAGGGCTTGGACATAACTGCTTTCTTCCTCGACAGCCACGCAGTCGTCCAAAATAAAAGGACAGCCTGTGTTTTTTGGCTGTCGAAGGTCAAAGTAAGTGTGGAGCAGTGCTAAACCCTTACCCACAAGCTGTCCATTTATAGGTTCAGCTGTGTGCGTAAAGAATACGCAGTGCTTACACTTACATTTAATTTACTTTGACTTCGACTCTTTCATTTTAGCACATATCACTAGCTGGTTACTATCAAATGTCATCATATTTCGCTATAATGACAGCAAAGATTGAAGGTGTATATGAAGGAAAATGTAGAAGAACTTATAAGGCTATTCACGTACGGCAAAAATGCTTACGAACGACTGAGCCAGTTTTTTGAAACGCTTGTACCAGACAGACCCTTCGTTCAGCAACCAGTTATTCGTAGCACAGGTCCATACGGCTTACCCCTGATATCAACGCCTGAACCAGAGCCTGAAGACCCCTCGACTGTAAAAATGCTTGAAACAGCTCAGACATACATAAGTGGCTGGATTGGCGAAGTGAATACCATACTGGATAAAACTGGAAAAGCCCGATACAGACTACAATTTGAAGACCCGAAAGGCGGAAGCCGGATAGGTACTGTTGGTAACCTGACGGAAAATGAAGAAAAATGGAACGAACTTATGTCAGACTTTGACGCACGGCTTCAGGAACTTCGTAGGATTATTATCGACTACGAAACAACCAGTGAACAAGAAGCAAAAGAGGTCAAAAGTAAGGATATAGAACCAGCCACCTACGACCCGAAGACGAAAACCATATTCTTCGCAGATGAAGCTATCCGCTTCACGAAAAGTGCTGAATACTCGCCAGCCATTTGTAGGCTGATGTTTGAAGACCCCGATAAACAGTGGGACTTGAAAGACTTCCTTGCAGAATGGGACAGCTTATATGAATACTTGCCAGACCTTCAGAAGCCCTCTGACTGGAACAAGGTATACGCCGTCATCAGTAAGATGAACGACCGTGTACAAAAAGCTACAGGAATACCAGACCTGTTCAAGTTCAGTACTAAGTCGGTCCGTCTGAACCCTAAATATATCACTCACACCAAAAAATAGCCAGAATAGGGCTAAACAGCTTTTCCATATCATTGTGGTATGGACAGGCAGTCAAACAACAATCAGAACGCACAGGTCGCACAACACGACCCACTGCTTCGTGTTGCCGAACTGCTTGTCAAGATAAACCAACGTGAGCGGATAGTTGAACTACCGCAGGAAGGAATTGACGATGAAAGTAGTCAGCGAAGTATTACCCCAGATGAATATAAGGAAAACAAGGACCGATACGACAAGGAAATTGCTCGTATTCAGCAACAAATGAACCGACTTGAAGAAGCCGACAATAACTTCTATCTTACTGCTACGTATCTGTTACAGCTATTTGAACACGGTGACAAACTATTTGAAGTGGCAAATATCGAAGAAAAACGGGAATTATTGCAATTAGTACTATCGAACCTCAAATTAAACGCAAAAACGGTCCGTTTTACACCTAACGAACCGTTTGCTACTGTGCTTAAATTGTCTGAACGTTCTGCTTGGCAGGAGTGGAGGGACTCGAACCCCCGACACCTGGTTTTGGAGACCAGTGCTCTAGCCACCTGAGCTACACTCCTATAGCAACCATTTTATCACGAATTAGCTTTGTCGCAAATGTTAAAATTGTGAAAAATAAAAACTCGTGAAAAAGATCCCAAAATCTCTTGAAAAAACATAAGCGTAGTTCTACAATTAACTCAGAGATGAAAATTTTAATGCTTGGGTGGGAACTTCCTCCGCACAATAGTGGCGGACTTGGCGTTGCTTGCTATCAGATGTCGAAGGCGCTTGCTTCGGAGGGCGTTGATATTGACTTTATTATCCCCTACACCGCCAAGCATCCCGGAATTGACTATATGAATATCTATTCAGCTACTCCTTTGCCGCCGAATTATCACGATTTGGGTGCGTATAATAACGGTTCAGAGGAAGACCGTGAAAACGCTAAGGACGAGTATGGTCTTTCGCCGATGCGCGCTGTACAGAGGCGTTACGGTAAATACGTTCGGAAGTTTGTGAAAAATCATCAGCCCGACGCGATTCACGCGCATGATTGGTTGACGATGGAAGCTGGAATAATTGCTAAGGAAATGACGGGCGCGCCGCTAATTGTGCATGTTCACGCGACAGAATTTGACCGTTCTGGCGAGCAGTCCGGGAATCCTCTGGTTCACGAGATTGAGCAACAAGGCTTGCTGATGGCTGATCGGATAATCGCCGTTAGTGAAATCACGAAGGAGATAATTGTTAAGAATTATCACATTCCGCCAGAGAAAATTGAGGTGGTTTATAACGCGATTGATTTGGCTGATTTGCCGCCACACGAGTATGACGCCAGTACTTACAGGTATTTGGAGGAGCTGAAGAAGGATGGCTATACGGTTGTTGGCGCGTTGACGCGACTCACGGTTCAGAAGGGTTTGACGTATTTTGTGCGAGCCGCAGCAAAGGCGCTTGAAAAATATGAGAAAATCGTTTTTGTTTTATCCGGAAATGGCGAGCAAAGAGATGAACTGATTGAGCTGGCGGCAGATTTAGGGATTAGCGATAAGATGATTTTTACGGGATTTGTGCGCGGAAAACAGTGGCGAGATATTTACTGTTTGATTGATGTTTTTGTGATGAGTTCGGTTTCTGAGCCATTTGGCTTGACTGCCTTGGAGGCGGCACATCATGATACGGCGTTACTTATTAGTCGTCAATCTGGTGTTGGCGAAGTTCTGAATAATATTATGCGGTTTGATTATTGGGACGTGAATAAATTGGCGGATGAAATTGTTAATATCGCTGAATCACCTGCCTTACAGAAATCTTTGAAGAAAAACGTTAAGAATGAATACGCGAGAATTTCCTGGCAAGACGCCGCTAGAAAATGTCTGAAACTGTATAAAGGAGCGCTGGCATGAATAAAAATAAAGGAATAGTTTTATATCTACACGTGCACCAACCGTGGCGAATACGCGAGTATAGTATATTTGACGTGGCTTGGAAGCATAACTATTTCTCTGGCGGTCAAAATCCAGATCAGGACAATCAAAAAATATTCCAAAAAGTTGCAGAAAAGTCGTATTTGCCGATGAATGCTTTGCTTGAAAAATTATTGAAAAAATATCCTGATTTTAAGATTTCACTGAGTTTTAGTGGAACGTTTTTAGAGCAAGCCGAAAGGTTTAATCCTGAAGTTTTGGAGAGCTTTAAGCGCTTGGTAAAGACTGGTCAAGTAGAAATATTATCAAGTCCGTATCATCACAGTCTGGCGTTTTTCTATTCGCGCAAGGAGTTCGAGCGTCAAGTTGAGCTTCATCGCTGGAAAATTCGCGAGATTTTTGGTGCGGAAACGCGAGTTTTGGCAAATACGGAATTGGCATATAGTGATGATTTGGCAAAATGGGCTGAGCAGGATGGCTTTAAGGGCGTGTTGGCTGAAGGCTGGGATCCAATTCTAAATTGGCGCAGTCCGAATTATGTGTATCGCCCGAGAGGCACGAAGAAAATTGGATTACTACTTAAGAATTATCGATTGAGCGACGATTTGGCGTTTAGGTTTAGCGATCGAAAATGGAATGAATGGCCGTTGACTGCGGACAAGTTTAATACGTGGGTGGAAGATTCTGTCCGTTACGCGCCACTGCTTAACTTGTTCATGGACTATGAAACTTTCGGCGAACATCAATGGGCGGAATCTGGGATTTTCGGCTTCTTTGAGAACTTTGTTGATAAATGGCTGAGTGCCGATGGTAATACTTTCTACACCGTTAGTGAAGCACTAGACGCGAATGCACCTGCTGGTGAAATAAGTATGCCGTCACCTGTAACATGGGCGGACGCCGAGCGGGATTTGACCGCTTGGAATGGAAACAGCCTGCAGAAAGAAGCTTTGCGATATGTCTATGAGCTCGAAGATGAGGTCTTGAATAGTAAAGACGAAGGTTTAATTAGCGATTGGCGAAAATTGCAAACTTCAGACCACTTCTATTACATGGGAACGAAGAATTTTACCGACGGTGATGTCCACGCTTATTTTAGCCCGTATGATTCGCCATACGACGCTTTTCTTTACTATATGAATACCATTCGTGATATGAAGTCTCGATTGAGGAAATAGTCAGACATTCTTGCCAAATAAAAACTCCCTCTTAATGTGAGGGAGTTTCTGTATAATCCTGCTAAATTAGCTTTTACGAGCTTTAACTTCGTTACGACCAAGGTTCTTTTTAGTCTCGGTGTAAGTAGCGTGTTGCTTTGCAATTGGGTCGTACTTACGTAGTGTCAATTTACCCTGACCTTTTGTGGTGCGGTTTTGGGTGTTAACAGTAGTATAGTAAGTTCGGTGGTTGCTCAAGTTACTCACCAAACCAATCAGCTTTCGTTTCGTATTCTTCTTTGCCATCTCTTTACTCGTTAGATTTTATAAAACGTCTTGACTAATTATAGCATGGGTGAAGTGAAAATGCTAGTACCATATCAGATTTTTTATTAAGATCATGTCGTTCAGCTGAGTTTTTGGCGGTTGTTTTATAGTATAATTATCAGAAAGGCTGCTTATTTAACAGTCGCGGAGGATATTTATAAATCAATTATGGAGGATTGGCTCGATGTCAGAGGCAGACTATACCCCGAAAACCACCGGAAACAAGAATTCAAATCAGGTTACGGATCAAGCTAACTTTATTTGGAATATAGCAAATAAACTGCGCGGCGCTTATATGCCAGATAAATACGGTGACGTTATTATTCCAATGACTATCGTGCGTCGTTTTGAATGCTCTCTTGCAGACACTAAAAAAGAAATCCTCGAAAAATACGAAAAGAATAATAATTCCCCTGTGCAATTCCTCTATAAAATTTCTGGCTACCAATTTTATAATACAAGTCGCTTTACTCTGGCTGAACTTTGCAATGATCCAAACAATATCGCCGCTAATTTTAAAGAATATATCAGCGGATTTTCACAGAATGTCCGCGAGATCTTAAGTGGTCTTGAGCTTGATTCTCATATTAAGAAGATGGATAAAGAGGGTTGTCTTTACTCCGTCGTAAAGGATTTTTCCGAGCTAGATCTATCACCAAAAACTTACGATAGCGTACAGATGGGCTATATCTTTGAAAATCTTATTGGTCGCTTCTTTGAAAACGTGGATGCAGGTCAATTCTATACTGGCCGCGATATTATTAAGATGCTAGTCGAAGTTCTCATGTCTGAAGGCTGTGATGATCTCAAGGACCCGCAAAAAGTCGTCACGATCTGTGATCAAGCTTGTGGAACCGGCGGTATGCTCTCTACAGCTTATGACTCAATCAAAGCAATGAACCCGACCGCGAATATTCGTCTATTCGGTCAAGAATATAATTCTGTCAGTTGGTCTATTGGTCTCGCTGAAATGCTAATTAAGGGTCAGAGCTCCGAAAACTTCCGTCACGCTGACACATTTAAGGAAGATTGCTTTCCAAATCAAAAGATGCGCCTAGTTATCGAGAATCCACCATTCGGTACACCATGGTCTGGCAAAGATGCGAAACAAGGACAGGAAGATGCCGTTCGTGCCGAATATCGACGCGGCAAAGATGGCCGCTGGGGAGCTGGTTTGCCATCTGGCGGCGATTCCCAACTTCTTTTTATGCAGTCTGCTATTGATAAGATGGATGAAAATCTTGGTCGTGCCGCAATTATTGAGAACGGTAGTCCACTCTTCACTGGCGGAACGCTTTCTGGCGAGTCTCAGATTCGTCGCTCAATGCTTGAGCGCGATTTAATTGAGGCAATTATTGCTTTGCCGACTGAACTCTTCTATAACACCGGCATTCAAACTTACGTCTGGATCCTCTCGAAAAATAAGCGCCAAGAACGCAAAGGCAAGATTCAGCTAATCGACGCTTCCGGAATCTTTCATAAGCTTCGCAAGCCGCTCGGCATGAAGAAAAATGAGTTCAAAGGCGTGGATATTAAGAAGATTGTCGATCTGTATAAAGCTTTCGAAGACGCCGATCCGGGACTCTCTAAAGTTTATAAGAATACGGAGTTCATTTATCGAGAATATACCGTCATGCAGCCACTACAAAGAAGCTATGCGGTAACAGCAACCAGAATCGAAAATATGCTTTCAAGCGGATCGCTGAATACACTTTATGACGAAGCCAAGGTATATGAACTCGAAAATGCCGATAAGTTAACTGATAAAGACCAAAAGAAACTCGATAACTTCCGCGCAAATAAAGAAACCTACGACGCTGTTATTGAAGCGCTAAATAATGCAAAATCAGATAAGAAATATAATTCCCCAGAGGAATTTAAACCTGTGCTTGAAGATATCCTTTCGGATATTAAGCTCGATAAGAAATTCGTTACAAAGATTATGGATGGCCTTTCCGAAATGGATAAATCGGCTAAGATTCAGACCAAGAGAAATGGCGAGATTGAGTATGATAAATCTACCAAGGACTCCGAAATTGTCAAATTCGACGAAGATGTCGAAGATTATATGGCACGTGAAGTTCTGCCTCACATTCCGGATGCAAAATACTTCGACGAAGATAAAATTGGCGCCGAGATTCCATTCACTCGCTACTTCTATAAGTATCAAGAGCCAAAATCTAGTGAAGAACTAGAGAAAGAGTTCCTAGAGCTTGAGAAGTCAGTCAACGAACGCGTAGCTAAGCTATTCAAGGAGGCTTAATGACAGACAATAATGCAAATTGGAAAAAAGCACGAATAAAAGATGTGAGTACGCCATATACCGGCAATAGCATTAAGGATGAACATAAAGATTTATATATAGATAATATCAATGCTATCCCCTACATCTCTACAAAAGATATTAATGACAAATTTCAAACGATCGATTTTGATAATGGACTTTTCATAAAAAACAGCGATAAATCTTTTAGACGCGCGCCAAAAAACAGTACATTATTATGTATAGAAGGTGGCAATGCCGGAAAAAAGATAGCCTTTAATGACAGGACTGTATGTTTCGTTAATAAGTTGTGTTGTTTCCACTCAAAGACAGAAAACAATAAGTTTCTCTATTATTTTCTTATGTCGCCATCATTTACTGAAGAATTCAAAAGTCGTATCACTGGTCTTATTGGTGGTGTGAGTGTTTCTGCTTTGCGGAATATCCATATACGATTACCTGCCCCTGATGAGCAAGAAAAGATTGCCAATTTTCTCGACGAAAAATGCACTGAAATTGACAAGCTTTCCGAAGACATTCAAAAACAAATCGATATCTTGAATGATTACAAAAAATCCGTCATCACTCGCGCGGTAACCAAAGGTCTCAATCCAAATGTAAAAAAGAAAGACAGCGGTCAATTACATATTGGAGATATTCCAGAAGAATGGGAGATTGTTCGCGTAAAGGACGTTTTCAAGATGCAATCAGGATTTACGCCAGACAGCAAGAGAACTGATTATTATGACGACGTAAATGGATTCAATTGGGTTACCATTGCAGATATCAATAAAAAAAGCGATCTTCCGGAAACGACAAAAAGCAAGATTAGTAAAAAATACATCGAAGCTTTTCATCCTAGAATGGCTAAAGCAGGAAGTTTACTTTATAGTTTTAAATTATCAATTGGCCAAGTTGCCTTTGTGAAAAAAGATACATATACTAACGAAGCGATTATAAGCTTCTCCTGTAAAGATACTCGAAATCTCAGGTTTTTAAAGTATTCGTCATCATTAATAGAATACAATGCAAACACTAACATCTATGGATCAAAAATCCTAAATCAGCAGCTTATTGGAAACGCTCACATTACATTGCCGCCAATTGACGAGCAGGATCATATAGCCGACTATTTGGATGATTTTACTGCCAAAATGTCCGATATTATTGATGAGAAAAATAATCAGTTGGAAAAAATTGATTTATATAAAAAATCCATCATCTACGAATATGTAACTGGCAAAAAGCGTGTGAAAGGAGCGTTATGAAATCACTAATAGATGAGAAAACCGAATACCAAGCTTATTTCATTGAGCGTTTAATTGATGCAGGCTACCGTGAGCGCGTCGCCAAAGAAAAATACGACAAACGTTACGCGATGGATACCGAAGAACTTCTTGCTTTCTTGCACGACACTCAGCCAGAAGAAATGGCTACCCTAGAAAAGATTCATAAAGACAATACCGATGAGTTGGTCATCGCAAAAATTAACCAACAAATCCTCCAAAGCAGTCTCCTTGACGTTCTTAAAGATGGCGTAGAAATCACCGGCACCACTTTAAAACTTATCTATAATAAACCTGCAACTTCTTACAACCCAACACTTGAGGCTCTCTACAAGAAAAACCGTTTCACCGTTATGCAGGAAGTCGTAATTAGTGACCATGAGCGCGTAGATTTAGTTCTCTTTGTAAACGGCCTGGCTGTAGTGAGCTGCGAGCTTAAGAGTGAATATTCTCGCCAAAATTATCGTAACGCAATTGACCAGTATACTAATACTCGCGATCCAAATAACCGTCTTTTTAAGTTCAAGGCTGGTACGGTTGTCAATTTCGCAATGGACTTAAATGAAGTCTATATGACTACGAAACTCGATGGAATCGACACTACTTTCTTACCGTTTAACCGCGGCTCTGGCGAGGGTGTAAAAACTGGCGCCGGAAACCCTCTGGATGATGGTATTGGCGAATACCCCGTCCACTATATGTGGGATGATGTACTTACGCCAGATAGCATGATCGAACTTCTAATAAATTTCTGCTTTACGATCCGCGAAGAAAAGAAAGATCCAGAAACTAGTGAGAAATCGTACAAAGAAAAGCTCATTTTTCCACGTTACCATCAGCGTGATGCTGTCAGGAAACTTCTTGCTGATATCTACGACCACGAATCATCGCTGAACTATCTTATTGAGCATAGCGCTGGCTCCGGTAAAACAAATACTATCTGCTGGCTTGCACACCGTCTCTCTTCTCTCCACAACAAAGAAGATAAGCAAATCTTTGATAATGTGATTATCGTAACTGACCGCCTAGTAGTTGATCAGCAACTTCAAAAGGCTGTAAAGAGCATTGATCACCAAGCCGGCCTCATTCGTGCAATCGGTGAGAGATCAAGTGACGATTCTTCTACTCTTCGCGATGCGCTTAAGGGTAACACGAAGATTATCGTGACGACAATTCAGAAATTCTTGTATCTTGATTTTAATGAGCTCGTAAAAGAACTAAAGGATAAGAAATTTGCAGTTATCATCGATGAGGCTCACTCTTCTACCTCCGGTAAAGATATGTCGGCAGTTCAAAATATTCTTGGCGCCAAAGACGCAACTTCCGAGAATGCCGAAGACATCGATAGCTCGGATATGCTTGAAAAAGAACTCAGCAAAAACGGCAAGCAAGAAAACGTATCTATCTTCGCCTTTACAGCTACACCAAAGCCAACCACTCTACAATTATTTGGAACGGATATTGTCACGCCAGAGGGCGATGTCCGGAAAGCTGCTTTCCATCTCTATTCAATGAAGCAAGCAATCGAGGAAGGTTTTATTCTCGATGTACTCAATAATTACACCGAATACAATACTTTCTATAAAGTATTAAAGTCGAGCGAAGACGATCCTACGCTAAAGACTATGGAAGCAAAGAAGCAAATCTATCGCACGGCAATGCTTAATCCAGAGAATATCGAACAACGCATTGCGATTATTGTCGCTCACTTCCGTGACAACGTAAAGAATGAACTTGGCGGCCAAGCAAAGGCTATGATTGTAACAAACTGGCGCGAAGAGGCTGTCCGCTACTACTTCGCTTTGAAGAAATACCTTGCCGACCATGCAATAGACGATATCAAGCCACTAGTAGCCTTTACTGGCAAAGTTAAACTTGATAGCGACGAAACTGAATATACTGAACATGGAGTTAATGGCTTCTCCGAAGACAAGCTACCTGAAGAATTTAATACAGATCGCCACAATATCCTTATCGTGGCTAATAAATATCAGGTCGGCTTCGATCAACCAAAGCTTTCAGCAATGTACATCTTAAAGCCCCTCGCTGGGGTAAACGCCGTTCAAACACTCTCTCGTCTTAACCGCACCTGCGCTCCATACGCAAAGAAAACATTCATTCTTGACTTCGTAAATACCTACGAAGAAATGGAAAATGCATTTGCACCATATTACACTACAACTATATTAAAAAATACCGCGTCAGTCTCCGAACTTCGTGATAAGGCTGAAGAAATTGACGGCTACGGAGTGATTACTGATTACGACGTTGACGCACTCTTCAAAGTAGTTTATGAAAACGCTGCAAAAGACGCCAAAGGTACTGGCAATATTCGCACGAGGATTAATGCGAATGCTGAAGCGAATCAGATCATCCGCCGCAATATCCTAGTCATGAATAATATGTTTGGCGAGGATCTCAATAAAAAGAAAGAGTTTATCGGAGCTTGCCGAAGCTACGTCCGTCTCTATGATTTTCTTTCGCTCATTACTGGTCAAATAGATAATGAGCTATTCAAGAAATATATCTTCCTTTCTACTTTCTTAACCAATATCGACTTTGGTACCGGCAATGGTATCGACATCACAAAGAAAGTAAATATGGTCGAGTTCAAGAATCTATACGCCCAGAAACATAATGGCGGCCCACATGCGTCTAAGCCGTTCGTTAATCTTCCAAATGCCGAAGTAAGACTTACAAAAGACGAAGAACAACTACTTTCGAGAATCATCGATGATATTAACACCGCTTCCGGCCAAACGTTTGATACGGATGTTGCAACCAAAGCCATGCTTCAGATTAAAGACTTACTTCTCAAAAACGAAAATCTTAAAGTCGGCGCGAAAAATAATAACGAAGATGACTTTGCATTTAGCTTCTATGACGATGCAGACGAAGCATTGCTTGAAGGACTGATGAGCAATAACGAGTTCTTCACCCTGCTCCTCAATGATCAAAATCTCAAGAAGCGTGTTCTCGATGCATTTAAACATAGTGTCTATACGGAATTAAAAAAGAATTAGATCTAAAGGAATTATATGAAGATCGAAAGAGGAAGAATCATCAATGATTTCATCGAACCTAATAAGCGTCAGTATTCGATACCGGTATATCAGCGCAATTATGAATGGTCTGATGAGCAATGCAAAAAGCTATTTGCTGATATTATAGATGCACATAATAAAGACAGGTCGCATTTTTGTGGATCTATTGTCTATGCAAGATTAAAAGATGAACATAATATTGATTATTTTGTGATAATCGATGGGCAACAGCGTATCACGACCATTTATCTATTAATTAAAGCTCTGATGGATTCGACCGGCTTTGCTGCTGAAAAGGCTCAATTTGTCTCTGCGCTTTACAACGAAGATAAATTCGAAAAGTATGATTGGGATGAAGCAAGCAAGTTAAAACTTAAACCCATTAAATCCGACAATATTCAGTTAGAGCTTCTTATGGAGAATAAGCTCGATGAACTCGATAAATCCAGTGACATTTATAAGAACTACAAACTTTTCCGCGAACTAATTAATGAAGCCTTAGAGAAAGATTCCAAACTTACCATTCCAGGAATCTACGATGGCCTAGAACATCTTTCGTGCGCCAGAATTGGGCTTGAAGACGATGATGCGCCACAAGAAATATTCGAACGCATCAACTCGACTGGGTTACCACTGAGTCTTTCTGATAAAATTAGAAACTTCGTCCTTATGACCGACGTAGACCAGGAGAGCCTATACGAAGAGTTCTGGCTTCCTATTGAAAAGAATGTAAAGCGTAATAAGATGTCTGATTTCTTCTTGAATTATCTGAATATGCAATTAGATATTTTTGCAAAGGATAATATCGCCTACGATTGCTTTAAAGAGTTCTATTACGAGCATGGATATACCAATCAGTCTATGCTAGAAGAGCTAAAACATTATTCTGAATTATACAGAGCATTTCAGGGTGGCGAGAACGAGTTTTCAAGAAAAACAAATAGTCTCCTCGGCGGTCTTAGAGATTTAAAACAGACAACAATTTACGTATTCTTATTTAGAGTTTTTGATGATCGTCTTAATGGAATTATCGACGACGAGACACTAGAAAAAGTCCTTGAGTTCTTCCTAAACTACAGCGTAAGGCGTTTAGCTTGCGAAATCGGCTCAAACTCTTTACGCGGCCTATATAAGACACTCTATAAGCGTATCTTCAATAAAGAGGAAAACAAGAATCATTATTATGATTCAATCGTATGTTTCTTTACTCAGCTGAACTCCGGCGATAAATTCCCAACGGACTCTGAGTTTTCGGTCGCTCTTCGTGAAAAAGATATATATCATAAACCAGATTTACGAAGATATCTCCTCTCTACCATAGAAAACTACGGTTCTAAAGAAAAACTTGAAATCAATAGCGATATTACTATCGAGCATATAATGCCACAGAAATTATCATCCGATTGGCAGAGGGTGATTGGTGATAATTGGCAAAACGATCACGCAGAATATCTCCATACATTAGGCAATCTCACCCTTACTGGATATAATAGCGAGTTATATAATAAGCCATTTAGTGAAAAGAAGAAATTACTAGAAGAATACGGAGCAAAGATTAAAACTCTTAATATCGATGTTCTAGATAAGGAAGTTTGGAATATTGAATACATCAAAGCTCGTGCTTTGAGACTCGCAAATAAAGTTCTTGAAATATTCAGCTATCCCGAATCTTCTTTCGATATTTCATTTAAGGATCCGAGATATAAAGAATATAGGTGCGAAGACGCGGGTACAGCAACGAACAAGAGCGTTGAATACTTTATGCTACAGGGAGAAAAAATTTACGTTACAAGCTTCGCCGATATGCTAAGAATTATAATCAAAAAACTTTACGACGAAGATCCTAGTGTAATTGAAGAGATGGCTAGAACGAACAGTCAAATAGTTAGCTGGTCAAAGAATGTGATGTTCTCCTGTGAGCCTGGCGTCACGAGTGGCGACCAAAAAATTGATGGCACAGATATTTACGTATCTGAGGGCTTTTCGGCCGCTTATATTATTTGTATCATCAGGTCATTGCTGAAAAACTACGGAATTGAACTCGATGAGTTTAGCTACAGTGCGAGAAGCGTAAAAGCTGCTTGAGAAAAAGTCACCCCTACCGGGCGGCTTTTAAGTACGCGGCCATCGCTTCTTTCACACTGCATTCCGGAATGTTCCCAAGAGTTTCGACTATCTGGGTAACCAAGCCACCTAAAGACCGTAATCGGCGCTCGCGACGAGTGACGCGATCATCAGAAAGTTCGTCGATCTTGCGATTGATTTGACCGACACTCTCAATAATCGTGTCCATTTTTGTTTCGAGCTTCGGCCACCTTAACTTCCAAATTCTCAGTAGTCACATTTGCTCCTAGGCTTTAGTTCGGTCATATAAAAAACGGCCATATAATGTCGCAACTTTCGGAGCAATAAGAGCGTCTATAAACTTATTGCTTATGTGTATTATATCGCAAATAGCAATTTTGTATGGTAGAATTGAGATATGGGTTTCAGATTCAGAAGATCTGTAAAAATAATACCTGGCGTAAAGCTTAACTTTTCTAAGCGAGGCGTTTCCACTACTCTTGGCGTGAAAGGTGCTCGTTATACTATGGGAAGTGGAGGCCGACGAACGGCATCGGTCGGTATTCCCGGCACTGGTATTTCGTACGTGACTACGCATAATAAACATGCTGTAAAAAAGTTATCACAAAATACAGCTGGATATTACTCCAAAACAATAACACTAATACTATGCCTTATGCTTGGACTATTAGGAGTACATCGCTTCTATGTTGGCAAAAAAGGAACTGGTATACTTTGGCTGTTCTCTGCCGGTGGTTTTATTATTGGTTGGATAATAGATATTTTGGCAATATTAAATGGAAGCTTTACTGATAGCTTAGGTCGTCCTCTGCGATAAAATATGTTATAATACTTATAGTTAGTTGCGATCCTGAAAGGGATCTCTTTTTATTATTAAGACTGGGGTTAGAAACGCCAAACAATATATCTCTCAAAAGTCTTGAGTTAGCTACGACACTTCGTGTACTTAGCAATAGACTAGTCGACAGAAAAAGCCGTCAATATAAAACAGCATATTATTATCGAGAAGTGCTAGAGCAGTGCATGTTTGCTCTAGACAATATTTTAATTGAGCGTGGCTTAAATAAAGAATTTTGGGTGCGCATTCGTGGCGATAGGCTATTCCTTTTCTATTTACCATTAAAACGTATTGGCATAGAAGTTAGGACAGTGACTGATGATGCCGGGAATAATCTTCGTAAAAACTTCTATATGTAACTTATTGGCTGTAGAGGAAAAGTCCCGCCAAAAACAATCGCTGATTTGATTGAAATTCTTGAAGAGTCTAGTCAGCAATACCAAAGAAAAAGGAGTCAATATGAGCAACGTCATCAACGTAACGCCAAGCAGCAACGGACGAATCGTTGTATGCCTATACAACACAAAGACGGACATAACAGAATTTACACGGTATAGCCTTAAACTAATCACTAGTCCTACATAACTTCACTCCATAGACTGCTTTCGTTATTGGTTAGCCAAGGTGCTAGGTAGGTTTTCTAACCCTACGGATTCATCAAGTTTTGACTGCTAATTGACGACTCCGATGGAAACAAAAAACCTCTCCCGGTGCTATACTACATAATAGTGTAAGACCAAAAGAGGTTAATCTTCGATATGGAGCCACGATCGGGGCTTGAACCCGAGACCTCATCCTTACCATGGATGCGCTCATCCATGTAATAATTACAGTAAATGATTTCTACCTTTGTAGATTTTGTAAGGTTAGAGGTTTCAACGTACACATTGCGAAGGCTCTGTGCACATCGCAATCATATGTTCCTATATTAGCAAACAAGAGCTATTTTGTCAATAGCTTAAGCGCAATTAAGTAAAGATTTTATGGATTTATTAAATTAAGCGACAGCTCCTATCTTTAATCTGTCATAGACATTTATCATTCCGCTATCAAGCGCATGCAGATAAACTTCAGTCGTTGCAGAATTCGAATGTCTCAACAATCTCTGCGCTTGTGAGATTGACGCACCGCGCTTCTGAATGTCTGTAGCGAAGCTGTGCCTCAGCGCGTGCAGATAAAATCCGTCGATTCCTACTTTTTCGAATTCTCGACGCATTTTATATCTAAGCTCGTCAATACTATATGGTCGTCCATCGTTATAAGCTGGAGATATCCATAAATAATCTGTAATTCCTTTGAAATTAATCCATTCGTCCATCCACTTTTTCGTGCGAGGCGTCATAAAGACTACCCCCGCTTTATTCCCTTTTCCAATGATATGAATTTCTCGACCGCTTATATTCTTAAGTCGCAAATTTCTTAATTCTGTAGCGCGTAATCCTGAATCGAACGCTAGAGATATCAATAATCGCGTCATAGGTTCAGCATTCTCAATGACTTTCTCGACTTGATCGCGTGTGAACCAATTTCGACGCGGAGGTTTCTCTTTCGCTGGCTCAATTAGTCTAATTTTTACGGATATGTCGTAATCCATATCCCTCAAATACTTCAAAAAAGCTATTATGTGGCTGAGTCTGCTATTAATAGTTCTACCTGAGACTACGTTTCCAGTAGCTGTTCCAGATGACTGCATTGCCATCCACTTATTAATATCTCTATTCGTCAATTTCTGCATATCATCAACAATTTCTAGTTCCGCGAATTTGTTAAGCACTCTAATTTTCGTATCCATTGTCTGCTCTGTAAACTGTCGAGCTCGACAATAATTCAAGTATTCTTCGATTTGCTCATAAATAGGTTTATTCATTTGTAAAACTCCACTTTTCAAATAGTTCTATATAGAATTTCTTTATAATCATATTTTGAAGAAAATATTGTATATAGAACGTAAAATTAGTAATTAATTGTCATATTTAGCGCGGAGGTGCTCGAGTTGCTCGAAAAAACAATAAAAATACGGTCAAACGACCGCTCCAATTATGCAAAACTCCAAAAAACTCGCATATATTTAGAATTATTACATAATAATTGAGTGCGAGCAAACGCAAACAAGCCGCTACGAAAGCGACAGTACGTAAAAATGATATTAATTTACGTCAAAAGATTGTATTGACGTTTTATCTCTGTTAATTTATGCAAATTTGCAATATTTGTAGGCGATTCTAGCTGCTCGCTCATCTGTTGTGCGTGGTGCTCTTTAGCTAACTTAGCTTTAGCTTGAGCTATTAACTTACGCAACCAATCCACAGTCTTTGACAAATTTTTTCTGGACCAAATAAAAGCAAAATATTTGCGTGGATCACGTTTTCGTTTCGCTAATTTCACAGAAAACTCAAACTCTTTTTCGTAATTAATTTGTCGATTTCGAAACATCGGCAGATATTTATCATCAGAAATAAGCCTTGTCGCTTTGCCTAATTTTTTCTGCATTTTTTCAATACGTCGCTCATCAATTGTAATATTCACCCCTGTAAAAATTACCCTCTGAGCTATTTCAAAACAAAAATAGCCCCTTAAACTAAATATAGCTTTGAGGCTATTTTGATCTATCCTACGTCAATAGTTTATTTCCTGCCCTGGTTTTTGTCAATAGCTAAGACGGTTCAATCCTACCGCGAAATTTAGCTTGGTCTGATTTTGTTCAGTCAAAAAGAAATAACGCCAGCAAATCATCTAGCTCGATTATTCAACACGGAGTCGCGATGCTCAACGTACCCGCTCAAGCGATTGAAGGTACTGTTCAAATCACTTTTCCAAAACAATTCAAAACGCTTCCTACCGTGGTTTGTAGTTTTGGTGGATATACTGGACCTGGCGACGCTTGGACGGATACACCGAATTCATCCTGGGGCGGATGTGCTTTTAGCGCTGTAGGTGTTACGAATACCTCATTTACAGCTAGATGCCGACGTTTCGACGGTGCGACACTTTTAGGAGTGTATTATGTGAACTGGATCGCGATCGGCGAGCAGTAAAATTAGACGACCAAAAAAGACACCTCGAAATGAGGTGTCTTCACATAACGACGACTGCAAATTACAACAATCGCCCAGCCATAATACTACTTTTTAAGAGATTGCTCAAGCCTCCAGTTTATTTCACCAGTGACACTACGACCGTTTTCAGCAGCAAGCACCACAAGCCGTTCATACACTTCCTGCTTAATTCTGACATTATAAATTGGCGTAGGCACGTTGACCTTGGTCTTGATGATCTTGCCATTCTTTTTTACAATTCGATTTACTATTGGCATAGCCTTTCCTTTCTTTTTAGAGGACCCTAGCGCCAAGCGAGGCGTTAGTTTTATATTAGTTGTAAATCATTTTCTATCTGGTAGGCGATTGCTTCCTGGTCTAACACCTCTTTTAATTCGTTGAGCGTGTTCATCACCTTTTGGCGTTCGTCTGATAGATAGAGTACTGCTGTTTCCTCTGCTTCACCTCTCCAGTATCCAATAACTGGATAGTCGAGAGTGAAAGCTTCGTGATTAGCGTTTACGGTTGATATTATCTTGTCGACCTCAAGCTCTTTAGTCTTGTTATTGCTTCCGATAAAAGCTTTGATTGTAATTTGTTTCATCGTTATGTCCTCTGATTGTTAATGTGCCTCGCTTGACTGTCTTAATTATAGCAAAGTTGCTTGCATAATGCAAGCGTTTTACATACATTTTATGGACTTTTTATAGTTTTCCACAGATAAAGATAATCTGCCTCATATAAAAAAGCTACCGGGCTTGCAACACAGTAGCTTAATTAAAGGTAGAGTTTTTCAGCTGTTCGGAAATCCCGAACAGCTCATAAACTAGCGTTAGATTATTTATTTTTGCCGTTTTTATAAATACCAAACATTGTCAATAGGAACAGACCAGCCGTAGCTAATGCACCGCTGATCGCATTTGTCTTAACATAAGGGTCGCCAGAGAGTACAGCAATTGCTATTTGTGGTGCGATTGCACTTGCACCAAGCAGCAAGTCTCCGATGATGTAAACAACTAGTTTGGTTCGTTTACTGATACCTTTGATGATTTCCTGAGCTTCATCTGTCTCAGCCAATCCCTGTGCTAGTTTAGCTTGTTCGGCGGTCGTGTTTTCTATTGCTTCAATGTCTTCTTTAGTGAATACTGGTGTTGTCATTTTTTCTTCCTTTCGTTTATTATTTGACACTTCCTGTAGTTTTTCTGGTTCAGATGGCTTTGTATCCGGTTCACTTGGTTTTGGTGATTCTGGCTCTTCTGGTGGTGTTGGTGTGGTTATTTTACCCAATGTCTTGAGCTCGTCAATTGATACTCTAGCCGTCGAAAAATCCAGATTGCCACCATAGCCATCAATTTTGCCGGTATCGGTAAACTGATGGATTAGCGCGCCGTGTGCGTAATTGTCTTTCGTGCCATAGTTCGGGTACCAATCAACGCGTTCCAAGCCTAGTTTCTGAATAATAGCTTCACCTGCATAAGTGAATACTTGTTTTCCAGTTTTCTGTAAGACTAGGTTCTTAAATAGCTTCAACTGCTCGAGTGTGCCCCCAAAATCTGGCTCCAAATCGACGAATAGTAGAGGTGCGTTGACAAGCTTTTGAGCTTCAACAAAACGCTCTGCTTCAGTCTTTGCTTCTTCTTCGGTTGAAAAATACGGCAACCAGTAAATGCCTAATAGCTTATCTCCCGCGGCTTGAGCGAACTTGACCAATTTCGGGTCAATCTTATTCGCATCTCCACCGAATGACTGACCGACGTGTCCAGCCTTGAGAATAACGCCAGCAAACTTGTGTAAATGATTTACAATAGCGTCATCTTGATGATTTGAGATGTCTAGTATAATCTTGCTATAGTCTTCTTGTGGCTCTGGTTCTGGCTGAGGTGTAGATTGAGGTGTCAAATCTGGCAAGTCATGCAAGTCTTTGTCCTCGAATAGCTGACGGCTCATATATTTTCCACTTCTAGCTGTAACGTACCAAACAGTATCTCCAGCGACCGATTGACCATTCGTAACGTAACCTTTCATCGCAATGACATCGCCTTTTTCTAGTTCCTGAAAAATAGCTGAATCTGTGTTAGCTTCGTCGCGAGCATTGCCGTCCTCTTCCAGTTTCCTGTCTGTCGGCTGAGTTTCGTCGTAATCTTCAGCAATACATCTGCCGTCGCAACAATACGAATATCCGAGATAATCTGGTCCATAATTTCCCATCCAATTCATCAGCTCTTCAATGCTGTTATAAATCCCTCGCGCTCCACTGTGAACTTCGCTATCGTGGATTTCGATTGAGCCATCCTCACGCTTCCGCATTAAGAATACATGACCGTCATCTACATACTGACCTATTGAAAAGCCCAAAAATCCAATCACCCAAACACCAACAGGGGCGGGACCTGTATTTATGCGACCTGCGTTAAATTCATTTAAGTACGCTGTTTGAGCATTCGGCGAGCGAGTTAGTGAATTAATAGCGTCATCCACGTATTGTAGGCACCAGCCGCTCTGAGCGCCGATGTTTAGATTTGGTTCATAAGTTTGTCGAACTGGCATATCACCTCCTTTTAACTTGAGTTTGTTGAACTTCTTCTTGTAATTCCGTAACGGTTTTATTTTGCTGAATTAAGTTATTGGTTGCGTAAATCGCTAATCCGACAAGTGCGATTGCAAATAATTTCGCTAGGTTGCTTGTTACCAGTTTCCAAAAATTCATAACGCCTTCAATTTCAGTGCGTTTGACGTATTTTTCTTCTGATTCTTTTTCGTGTTCCGCAATGTATGTTTTTAACTGTGCTTGAGTAACGTTAGCACGTGCGATATTCTCAATTCTCTCTAGCGTGGTTGTGTGTCTGTCGACGCTTTCTTTAATGTGCTCGACGTTTGCCCACAACGCTCCAAATTCTTTTGCTGATACCTCTGGTTTTTCGTTCATAATTTTCCTCATAAAAAAACGACCACGTGAAGTGATCGCAATCTATTAACTTTATTATAACACAGACAACTTAAAAAATACGAACAAACATGCGAGATAAAGCACCTCAAAAACCCTCGCGTGCTTGCTCGCATTTCTACATATTATTTTATCATAAAACAATCCTACCACAGAAATTGTCGTCAATTTCTAGAGGTGATTATTCTACTGACGAGGTAGATACTGGCAAAAAATGGATAAATGGCAAGACTATTTATAGAAAGACTTTTGTGATGGGTGGACTTGGTGTAGCTACCACTGTCAAAAAACCGCACAACATCTCTAAATTGGATATAGTGATTAGGATTCAAGGTGTCGCCAAAGAAAACTCAATTGGTGCGACGATTAACCTGCCGCATGCTGCCGACCAACAGCCATATACAGTGACAGTATACGCTGATAACACGAACGTGAATATTCAAACATATGCTGATCAGAGTGGCTATACACAGTCTTATGTAACTTTATGGTACGTGAAGAAGTAATTAAACAGTACCGACCGCAATCCAGCTTATGCCGTGGTGTGCACCACCAAAAATACCAGATGTAGAAGCCGTAATAGTTGTACCTGTTTGATTAAATGATCCACACTCAATATTTGTACCGGCGCCAATTTTCTGATCAAAACTAGCTGGAGATGTTGGTGTATTTCTTGTATATCCGATTAGGGTTGGAATAACTGCATATACTTCCTTAAACTTCTTAGGAAATGTAACCTGTACGGGTTGTTGTTTACCCCCGTTTCCATAAAATGATACCCACCCAGATTGGATTATTAAATTACCAGAAATAGTTTGTGCTGAGTTGTTAGCACTGAATGACAGCATATCAGCAGTCTTAAGTTTCTGTGGTAGGATTGAACCGTCTTTAATATTCTTTGATTCTATGGTACCATCTGAAATTAAATTAGCGTTATTGATTCTACCGTTTGGCAAAGTCATCATTTTTCGCAAGTCGGTGATGTCATTACTGCTAATCGCTGTTGCTCCAGCGCGTTTTTTAACCCTTGCTAATATAATAAATGGATTTGACGCACCAATCGCCGCCTGAATCGCAGAATTTGTTGGATCAGCTGGATTTGATGCCGCAGCTCCAGAAATAGCTTTTAGCTTAAATACGTCGTTAGTGTTATCCGTTACAGATCGGTCACCTGCTACATTTCTGTCTACATAAGCGACGATAACCGCGTTTATAGGATTTGATGGAGATGCCGCTCCGACGTTAACTGTTTCCGTTCCGATAACATTTATATTATAAGATGGATCGCGACCAACAAGCGCAGTGCCTGCGTTGACTGTGACATTCATTCCACTTCCAGCTACTACGTCTAATCCGTCTGCTACTTCTCCGCTTAGAGCGTCGCGCATAAGTTGTGTGAGTGCTGCAGGACTGTGCATTCCTCCGCCATAGTTGAAAACTCGCCTTGTCATAATTCTACCTTTCCGCGCCGCCAGAAGGGCTGAATAAGAAAAATTGCCACCGAGCGGTCGCAATTTATTACTTTAATTATATCACAGATAATCGACCTTTGCCT
>ENA-OWLR01000108-OWLR01000108.1-metagenome-genome-assembly--contig:-NODE-108-length-23514-cov-6.592012_pt1 | contig 23514 bp, 16 predicted proteins | sample MGYA00245352_ERZ651110 | MGnify/ENA primary metagenome ERZ651110 (study PRJEB26857, sample SAMEA4031765) | metagenome | biome: human; feature: oral; material: saliva | place: Philippines | collected 2014... | reverse complement strand
TAACTCTTTACCAAGGGCTTGCGCTTCAGGAAAGGCTTGTACAACACCATGGTCAGTAATGGCAACCGCAGGATGACCCCATTTTTTAACTGTTTTAAATAAATCCTTAACAGATACGAGAGCATCTTTATCACTCATCTTAGTATGTAAATGAAGCTCTACACGGGAGTCTGGTCGGTTTTCTGTACGTTCCACGCTCGTAGTTTCCATAGCCTCGATGCTTCGAATAGATAAGATATAATCCTTATCAAAACGATCATCAAAGCTTACGCTACCTTGTACTCGAACGCGTTGCAAACCTTTTAGCTGTTTAAGTAAGGCATCCCCTTCTTCAGGACTGTTTGTAAACTTAATAAATTTAATGCTATTTGTATCATCTACGATGCTGCCGTTAACGATACTTTTACCAGTCTTAGTATCTCGTTTATCTAAGCCTACAAATACACCTTCAAAGATAACGCTTGGCGTATCTAAGGTGCCCATGATTTTAGAGGTAACACCTTCAATTTTAGGTCCTAAAATCATACCTTCATCAGTAGGCGAATCCTTCGGTGCACGACGAGGATATTTGCTATCCCCTTCACTACCTTTTCCAGTGGATTTTGTCGTAGTTTTAGGTGCAAAACCTTTGCTTGCTTTAGGTGTACTGCTTACAGATGCGACAGTATCACTACCGCTAGATGCGGCAGCCGTTGGATTAGAACGAGACACAACAACTGGACTATTGTTGAAATAGCCTAACTCAACAGCCTCTACGAATGGAGCAAAATCATCTTCGTCAACATCATCATATTCATCTTGTTGATCATATCCTGCAAAGGACTTGCCTCTAGGGGCTTGATTTTTAGCCTCTTCAGCCTCACGTTGCGCCTCAGCAGCTTCAATCCATTCACCAGCTCCGCAGCCGCCACCATAATAATAGGTATCTAAACCTTCCCCAGTTTCAGTATCTACCTTCCAGGCGAAGCAACAAGCTGTATCGGTATTAGTTGGAATATCGTCAAAAGAGATATTCTTTTCCTTATACCATGCAGATAATCTTTCACGCAAACTAAGTAATGTGGAAAAGGCTGAGTCTGCTGCTTGAATCGTCACATGTTGGCTATGACAGTTTACATAGAAGGATGATTTCTTATTCTGTTTTGGTACAACACGATAACGTACTTTCATTTTTATCCCTTATACCCACAATAGGTAATACATAAATCTCTAAATCGCCAAATATCGCCCTTGCTACTACGACTATCTAAAATAATCTCATAGAGCCCTTTTAATAAAGCTCGTAGCGCCTTAATTGAAATTCTAGGACTTGCCTCGTAAGCTAGCTTAATTGGATATGGTTTAAATGACGAATCATGATCCTTACATAAGTTTTGAATAGCTTGAACAGACATTCCCGCTTGACGGCATTCGCTAACCAGTAACTGTAAACGTAATTGCCCCTCAATATAGCTCATTGCACGGTCTAATTCTTTATAGCCGAACATAAACGGAAATAGTTCAAGCAATGTATCAATATCTCGTTTTAACAGAGCCTCTTTAAAGGTGAAAATATTTTTAGCTCCATAATCACTACCATTTTCTTCGAGGAACTCTTTCGTAATGACTTTATCACCTGTTATTTGTAAAAAATAGCGGTCAAATTCGGTTCTCATAAAAGAAACTGGTACATCTTGCCACAAATCTATGAGATGCGCTACATATTCCTGTGCATCAGGGGTCATTTTAAAACCATTAGACGTACAGTACTGACGTATCCACATTACAAGGTCTGCCCCTTCAAGGCGCTTACATTGATGATTTGGTATTTTATCTAAAATCTCTTTATTCTGCTTGATGCGTTTATCAATCATATCATGATATATCAAAAGGATGGGATTATCCCCGTTATATTCCATTATAAGTTCATATAATGGAACCCAAGCATCACTATTTTTACCGCTTTTACGAATAATAGGTAAATTCACTAAACAAAATACCTTTTGATCGCCAAAGAGCGAATCTTCACATAGCTTTTCACTTATTTTCTGTGGTCCAGCTTCATCGTCTAATACGGTTACTGGAAGGTCAGGATAGGCACTTAAAAATTTACGTTTTTCTTCTTCAATTAATTGTGGCTCATCGCCATAAATGAGTTGAATATGTGCCATAGTTCCTCCTTTCACAGATAGATATCTTTAATGTAACTGTACCCCATTATATACATGTGTTCTGATGATGGGTCCACATCGCGTAACGCACCATGAGGGCTGCTAAGTAAAACCATATTATTCGGTAATACTCGGCCAATTTCATTCATTGAACTAGATCGACTCGTAATAAATAATGTATTAGTCTTATCATTTAATTTTAGATTTTTTTCTCCTCTTTGTCCATTATATACATCGATTTCTTTCATACTATTTTTATATATTGTTTTTGCAGATCCGTTACTATGAAAGTAGTCTACTTTTACAACCTTTGGATTGACACCATATGCTTGTATAGCTTGATTGATAAGCCTTTCATTAGGTGTAGTTTTAATATGGTCTGGCGCATCAATTAATACATAGGCCCCTTCGTGATTAGGTTCTATACAAAGTAACACATTACACTGCTTCATAGGAATATAGTGAACCAATACATCCTTATGATAATGTGTAACATAAAATGATGCCCCAAAGCTGATAATCATAAAAAACAAGGACATAACTATATAAATAGTATACTGTTTTCCATGTGTCAAAAAGTACGTAAATAAACCTAATAGGACAAAATACATATAAGCACAATAAGAATTCATCATGCCTAACCAAAGTAAACTGCCACTACGACCTAACACATGATTTAAATATAAGGATATACGTAATAGTACATCTATCAATGACCATAGAAATGATATCGGCAATACATAGCTAATAACAGTACTTATAAAAATTAAAACGATAGATAAATCTAATAAAGGTGCCACTATACAAGCTGCTAACAAACTAGCAATACTAATATAATGAAAGTAATATAGCTGTAGAGGCAAGATGAGCAACTGTGCTGATACACATAATACAAGCGGTGTTTTAATCCATTTTGGTAGCCATTGAATGCGTTCATATAATACTTTCCCCCATATAAGCAAACCATAGGTTGCACCAAAAGAGAGCTGAAAGCTTACATCAAATATAGAAAAAGGATCATATACTAGACATAGTATGGCACATATACATAACGCCTGCTTAGCTTGATATAATCGCCCTTTTACGTAAGCCATGCACATGAGTATGCTCATCATTGTAGCCCGTACAACAGGAGCATCGCCACCAACGACACCACAATACATGCAAGCTACTAAAATGCCAATAGTCAAACTAGTTCGTTTTCTTAATTTAATAAGTCGTCCCAGTCCATATACCAATGCTAATAAGAGAGCAATATGTGAACCTGATATGGATAAAATATGGATAAGTCCTGTGTAGGAAAAATCCTTCATTGTATCTTCCCCTAGCTCACTATAATGGCCACCTAAAGCTAATGCTTGTGCTAATACTTGTTGTGGCCCCTCTAGATGATGAGCAATAGTGTTATCTATAGACTCTCGTATTGATCCACAAATAAATAAGAGTTTCCTATATAGTTCTTCAGAATAGGTTTCTTTAAAGTGAAATGCTTGTAAATCTTTATGACTCGCAACTCTATATACACCATCATAGATACGTCCTCGAGTATTGGAACTCATATATCGGCCACGAAGATTAATACGACCTTCCTCTTCGATAAGAAATAAGGACTTTGGGGTACCTTCTACAACTGCATATTCCCCTAGTCGTATGGGATGTTTGGTGGTAGATGCCTTTGAGTATATCTGTAAACGGCCCTTAGCATTAATATAATCATTTTTGACAGTATCTTTATAAGGATGTAAGCTATGGATTTCAATGGTATATTTGTAATACTCCTGTCCGTTCAAATTTACTCTTTCAGGAGCAATTACAACCGTACCAAGATATTCTCCTTCTTGGTGCAAATAATATGATGTATAGCTATTAAAATGTATAATCCGTAAATTTGTTTGGTAATACGACAGTCCTATAAAAAGGGACACAAAAACTATTAACTTACCAAGTGAGCTCCACCGATTAGACGATTGTAAGGCTTTAAAAATACAGACACCTATAATGGCTATTCCCATAGCAAAGATGTAGTACATTTGATTGAGCACTGGATAATATTGACCATAGCTTAATATTATACCTATTATGATAGAACCCAATATAGTATGTGCCCATTGACTATGAGTTAACACCTTTTTTGTTCGATGAATAGTATTGGTATGCAGAAACGCACCTTCGTAATTACTCTTTTGATTGTTAAATTGTAATTTTGTCTTTAATCTTTTTAAATACGCCGTCACCAATGCCCTTCACCCCCTTGATGCCTTCAACGGATGTAAAGGGGCCTTTTTGTGAGCGATATTCTTCAATCCTTTTAGCCATGGCAGGGCCTATACCAGGTAATGAATCGAGTTCTTTGGCAGTGGCAGAGTTTATATTAATCTTATTACCACGCAATAACGCTTCAGGATTACCATGAAAGTTAAATACTACGTGAATATGATCACCTGCAGTAACTGGCTTAGCCATATTAATAGACTCTACATCTGCATAGGGTAATAATCCTCCTGCCAGCTTAACAACATCCCCTACAGTAGCTGAGCCTTCAAGCTCATATAAACCAGGTGAAGCTACTGCACCGGTTATATAAGCGATAGGTTTATTAGGCTGTTGTTCTACAGTGGATATAGAAGAATTTCCATCTATACCCCCTTCAGCTAGGACAGAATCGCTTTCATCTGTTATAATAGGCCATAGGAAATAAATTCCTACTAAAATACATAGGATTAATATAATTATCATATAAGGCTTCAATTTATCTTTCATAGTGCACCTCCTACTGAAGGATTTCCCTATGAAAAATAAAACTCCTACCGATGACGCTATTGGTCACACTAGCAGGAGTTTAACAATTGATGTCGAATTAAAGGAGAAATTATGAATCAAGATACATTAAGAAAATATGCCCGTACATTATTACAATACGGTGTAAACTTGCAGCAAGACCAAACATTAGTTGTTTCTGTAGATGTAGAAAACAAAGACTTTGCAGTGATTGTTACTGAAGAAGCTTATGAACTTGGTGCTAAGGAGGTTGTTCTGAACTGGAGATGCTCCCCAATTGCCCGTCAACGTTTACTGCATGCTAATGAATCCGTTTTAGAAAAACCTGCTAACTGGATTCCTGAATTTTACAAACAATACATCGATGATAAGGCAGCCTTCTTATCCTTAATTAGTGCTAATCCAAAAGCATTAGAAGGTATTCCAACAGATCGTATTTCCTTACAATCTCGTAACTTAAATAAAGCGTTATCCTTCTATCATACAGCCATCATGAACTCTTCTGTTACATGGTGTGTTGCCTCTGTACCAACAGTTCTTTGGGCAGATTTATTAGGCTATCAAGGTACAGACGAAGAAAAAATTAACCAATTATGGGATACATTATTGAAACTTTGCCGCATTGAAGGTGTAGAACCAAAAGATACGTATCGTCATCATATGGCAAAATTGCGTCACCGCTGTGAAGCATTGAATAAATTAGACTTAAAGGCATTGCGTTATACTTGTGAAAATGGTACTGACCTCCTATTGGAATTACCAGAAGGTCATATTTGGCTAGGTGGTGAAGAATCCTCTAAAGATGGTACTATTTTCAACGCCAATATACCTACAGAAGAAGTTTTCTCTGCTCCACAATACAATGGCGTTAATGGTATTGTATACAGTACAAAGCCTTTGATTTACCACGGTAACACTATTTCTGATTTCTCCTTTACGTTTAAAGAAGGTAAAATCGTTGAGTATACTGCCAAAGAAGGTTATGAAGTATTAAAAGAATTAGTAGAAACTGATGAAGGTTCCCACTACCTCGGCGAAGTTGCCTTAGTTGATCACTTCAGCCCTATTAGCCAATCTAACCAAATCTTCTTCGAAACATTATTTGATGAAAATGCGTCCTGCCATTTAGCAATTGGTGCCTCTTATCCAACATGCCTCAAAGATAGCGATGGTTTATCTGAAGAAGAATTAAAAGAACGCGGTCTTAACCACTCCTTAACACATGTAGACTTTATGATTGGCCATGAACGGATGAACATCAAAGGCTATACTCGTGACGGTCAAGAAGTAGACATTATGATTGATGGTCGTTTACAAGTATAAACATAACTACAAAACATAACTACAAAACAATCATAAATTGGATGACACCAAAGAACTGTATGTCTAGTCTAACGTCTCTAGTAGATATCAATTTATATTGGAAAACTACATATGAAACAGACCCTATATACGCTTGTATATAGGGTCTTTTGATAATAGTAAAAATTTATTCTATTACAATGTGATATTTAAAGTACGGCCTGTAGGTTTATATTCAATAATCTCTACACCTGCAGTTTTTAACATCCGCTTAGATGCTTTTACCTCTTTCGTATCCTTATAGAGGTCATCGCGGTAGATAACAGCCTTAATACCACTTTGAATGATTGCCTTAGCACATTCATTACAAGGGAATAATGTAACATAAATCTTGGAACCCTCTAGAGAGCCACCACGATAATTTAGAATAGCATTGAGTTCACTATGTACAGTATAGAAATATTTGTTATCATCTGCTGTATCGCGTTCCCAAGTAAAGTCATCATCACTACAATTCAAAGGCATGCCATTATAGCCAATAGATAAAATTTTATTATCATTGCTAACAATACATGCACCAACTTGTGTATTAGGATCTTTAGAGCGTTGCGCTGCTAAGATGGCAACCCCCATGAAGTATTCATCCCAGGAAATATAATCGCTACGTTTTGCCATAATTACCTCACTATAAAATAAGCCCCCTTCTACTTATGTAGTTGGGGGCTTACTGTATTAAACGAATAGAATATCGTTATTTAACTACGATATTTACAAGTTTACCAGGTACATAAATAACTTTTACAATATTTTTACCTTCTGTAAACTCTTGAACACGGCTGGATTCTTTAGCCAATATTTCTAATTCTTCTTTTGTAATATTTACAGAAACAGTAAGTTTATCACGAACTTTACCATTTACTTGTAATACTACTTCTACTTCATCTACAACGAGAGCTGCCTCTTCGTATACAGGCCATTTTTCAGTGTGGATGGATGTAGTTTCACCCAATTCATGCCACAACTCTTCTGTCATATGAGGAACGAATGGTGCTAAAAGAAGTAATAAGGAATGAGTTAATTCATTAGCTAAAGCACTATTGATTGTTTCAGCTTTGTCCTTATGAGCGTACATAGCATTTACCAGTTCCATGATAGCAGAAATCGCAGTGTTGAAGTTGAAGTTGTTATCGAGGTCTTCTGTTACCTTTTTGATAACACGGTGTAATTCACGACGCAATGCAAATTCGTCTTTTGTAAGTTCACCATTTACATTTTTCTTAGCTTCTTCGTTGTACGCATCAACAATACGCCATACACGACCTAAGAAACGGTAAGAACCTTCAACGCCTTGGTCAGACCAATCAAGGTCACGATCTACAGGAGCTGCAAATAGAATGAACAAACGTGCAGTATCTGCACCATAAGTATTGATAATTTCTTCTGGAGAAACTACATTACCTTTGGATTTAGACATTTTGCTGCCTTCTTTAAGAACCATACCTTGTGTCAACAAGCCACGGAATGGCTCATTAGCTTCGATAAGGCCTAAATCGTGAATAACTTTCACAAAGAATCGAGAGTACAACAAGTGCAAGATAGCATGTTCAATACCACCGATATATTGGTCAACGTTCATCCAGTAGTTAGCGATTTTTTTATCGAATGGAACTTGGTCGTTTTTAGCGTCTGTATAGCGCAAGAAGTACCAAGAGGAATCGATAAATGTGTCCATTGTGTCTGTTTCACGACGTGCAGGACCACCACACTTAGGACATGTAGTATTTAGGAAGCTTTCAGATGTAGCCAATGGAGATACGGCACCAGATTCAAATTTAACATCCTCTGGCAAGCGTACTGGTAACTCTTCTTCAGGAACAAGTTGTTCACCGCATTTTTCACAATATACTACAGGGATTGGCACGCCCCAGTAACGTTGACGAGAAATCAACCAGTCACGAAGACGGAAGTTTACTTTACCTTCACCAATGCCGCGTTCGTTAAGAGCAGCTGTAATAGTTTTACGAGCCTCTTCAGATGTTTGGCCATTATATTCACCAGAGTTAACGAGGATACCATCTTCATGGTACCATTCTTGCCATTTATCAAGGCTGTATTCTTCACCTTCACAAGCTACAACTTGTTTAATAGGCAAATCGTATTTATGAGCAAATTCCCAGTCACGTTCATCATGCGCAGGGGAACCCATTACGGCACCAGTACCATAGTCTACCAATACATAGTTTGCAATCCACACAGGAACTTGTTCGCCAGACATAGGGTTTACTGCATAGGAACCAGTGAACATACCTTCTTTAGGTGCCTCTGTAGATGTACGGTCAATATCGCTCATATTGCGCATACGTGTAATGAAAGCTTCTAATTCAGCTTTATTAGGCGCATTTTCAATAAGGCGTTCTACATATGGATGTTCAGGAGCCAATACTACATAGCTTACGCCATAAATAGTATCAACCCGTGTAGTGTACACAGATACGCGTTCATTGATGGATGGTACTTCAAAGGAGAATTCTGTACCTTCAGAACGGCCAATCCAGTTCTTTTGCATCAATTTAACGCGTTGTGGCCAATGATCAAGAGTGTCCAAATCTGTTAACAAGCGATCAGCATATTCTGTAATGCGCAAGAACCATTGAGACAAGTCTTTTTTCTCAACTGGGTTGTCACAGCGCCAGCAAGCGCCATCGATAACTTGTTCGTTAGCCAATACAGTATGACAAGTTTCGCACCAGTTTACTTTCGCTTCTTTTTTATAAGCTAAGCCTTTTTTATAAAATTGTTGGAAGAACCATTGGGTCCATTTGTAATAATCTTCTTTACATGTTGCAACTTCACGGTCCCAATCATAGGACAAACCAAGTGCTTTTTGTTGTAATTTCATGTTCTCGATGTTATCAAGAGTCCATGTTTTAGGAGCAATACCATGTTTGATAGCTGCATTTTCTGCAGGCATACCAAAGGAGTCCCAGCCCATTGGATGTAATACGTTGAAGCCCTTCATTTTTTTGAAACGAGCTACTACGTCACCGATGGAATAGTTACGCACGTGACCCATGTGTAAATTACCAGATGGGTACGGGAACATTTCTAATACATAGTATTTTTCTTTGGATTCATCATATTCTGTTTTAAATGTATGGTTATCATCCCAATACTTTTGCCACTTTTTCTCAATATCTTGGGCTACATATTTTTCATTCATGTAGGGGCCTCCTCATATAGTCAACCTCATTAGTTGCCGTTTTATAATCAATATTTTTATTTTACTACGTACTATGAAAGCAGTCAAACTCTAGCGTTTTACTACTTGTACAGATTTAGTTAATTCGTTTTTAGTAGTTGTATTTTGAACAGATCCATGGCTCTTATAAGAAGCAATTGTATTCTTTGCCTCTTGTGCATCACGTTCCTTTTGAGCCTTAGCCTCTTCTTCTAAACGCTTTTTCTCTGCCTTGGCTTCCTCAGCTTGACGTTTTTTCTCAGCTTTAGCTTGCTCCGCTTCTTCTTTAGCTTTACGTTTAGTTAATTCTTTTTCTTCTTTTGCCTTACGTTTTGCTTCCGCTTTAGCAGCTTTGGCCTTTTCTTTTTCCTCTAAACGCAATTTATATTGTTCAAGCTTAGTTAATGGTTTAGTTTCTTCTACTACTGGTTCAGGAACAACCGCTGTAGGAGATTTAGGAATTCCACGGCCTAAGTCTTTACCTTGAATCATAGCAATAGTAGATTCGTCTTCAAAGCCTTTACGCCATGCAGCAAAACCGCCGAGCTGTAATTCTTTTACAAGGTCTAATTTCAAACCTAAGGACGTATTATCTTCAAACCAAATACGATCGGAACCAGAGCTAGTTGGGATAGATAAATAATAAAGTTTTAATCTATCATCCCATGTCATTTTATCCTTGTAGTTTGCAAAGTAACTACCTGTATTTTTCATAGCCAATGTTTCGCCCTTAGCATAACCATTTGTATCATGCCATAAGCGCATATAGAATGGCACACCAAGTACTAGTTTTTGGGATGGCACTTCAGAAAGCATTTTTTCTGTATGATTACGAACCCATGGATAACTTGCTACAGGACCTGCTGTGGTACTCTTAGCCCACGTTTCATCATAAGCCATGAGAACTACATAATCTACGGAATTAGCAAAGGCGCCACGGTTATATACTAAAGACCATTCTGGGCTATCAGAATAACCGGTTACATCAATGGATGTTTTAATATTGTATTGATGTAAATGATTTGATAGATATGCTACAAAGGCTGTTAAACGATCACGGTCAGCATAATCAATATTTTCAAAGTCAAAGTTATACCCATCAAAGCCATAAATATAAGCATATTGAACGAGGTTATGAGCATATTTTTTCCATACAGATTGATCTGCTAAGATACCACTAGTAAAGCCAGGGTCAAATCGATTCGTAATTAAAGGCCATACGTGGTAACCTTTACTCTTATAATCGTTAACATAATCAATACTTACATTAGGACTTGCTTCGAGGCCCAGGCTATGCAATTTAAACCAGCTTGGAGAAATGATATTATCGCCGCTAGCATTAAGTTTTGCTTGATATGGAGTTCCCTGTGTTGGCCATGGATCAAAAGCCCAAGACAATGGTGTTTGCATTGTATACGGAGCTTTTACGGTAGAAGCTTGTGGTGCAGGACCTAAGGTTAATTGCCCATTCGTCTTGGTATAGCTCACACCAAGCATAGCTGGATCAGACTCAATATCGACATAGGTCGTGCCATTTTTGCTAGTTGTGGGCAATTTTACAGGTTCACCAACAGCAGCAGGATCTAAAACGATAGTATTTCCTTGTAATACTGTTTGAGGTACATATACCGTATAGGATGTTTTATATTGATTAGCTTCGTAATGACGCGTAGTATTCGCCAAGAATTGATCAATAGGCACTAATACTTCTGCTTGTACGGCTGTACTAGATAATGCAGACATTACCAAAGCTGTTAAAGATTTTAAAATTGTAGATTTGCGAATCATGAACTCTCCTAACTCTAGTCCCCTAAAGGGGATATAATTTCAATCTCTATATTATACCATATTATATAGAATTCCTCTCAGTTGTTGCATGAAGGGTACATGTAATTTATAATTTACCTTATACAATACAAGTTATTACATAAGGAGTTTTATATGCATCAATATCTATTTTTTATAGGCGACTTCCCTATCAGGGCCTATGGTGCCATGTTAGCTTTAGCTATCATCTGTGGTGCCTCTGTTGCCTATGTTTTATTAAAAAAAGACGGTCGAGGATGGCATGAACATATCATCGACTTTTCCATTACGGTTGCCGTAGCAGGCCTCATCGGTGCTAGATTATGGGATGTATTCTTCTTTGATTGGCACTATTATGGCAATCATTTATTAGAAATCCCCTTTGTATGGCAAGGTGGTATGGCCATTCAAGGCGGCGTAGTATTAGGTACAATCGCTGGCTACTGGTATCTTCGTAAAAACAATATCGACTTCTGGGCCTTTGCAGATTTATTTGCCCCAGCATTAATCTTGGCTCAATCTGTAGGGCGTATGGCAAACCTCTTAAATGGCGATGCCTTTGGTCATCCTACGGGCGGTAACTTTGGTATTCTCTATCCTGAAAGCACGTTAGCACATCGCACTTATGGCAATCAACCATTGTGGCCTGCCGAAATCTGGGAAGGTCAAATCGACATTCTTATATTTGTGGCCCTCCTATTATTTAGCTCCTTTAAACATGCTAAAGGTCAAGTATTTGTACTATACGCTATTTTCTATTCTACAGCTAGATTCTTCCTTGAATTCTTACGCGGTGACTATGTAGACTTAACATTAGGCTTAAAATCAGCTCAGATGACTAGTCTTATTGTCATCATCGTAGGCATTTGCCTATTCATTTATTTAGGCTACTTAGAAAAGAAAAACCAACCTGTACTTGAAACTACAGAGACAGCGCCTAAAACAAAAAAACGTAAATAACTTCATATAATAAGCAACATATATTGATAATAAAAAATCCTTCATTCATGGATGTCCCATTGAATGAAGGATTTTTCTTTATAAGTCTTAAAAACTCATATAGTATGGAGCAATTAATTTTATAGGTCCAAAATTTATAGATTTTCTTTAGCTTTTAATGCATCTAGTTCTTCTAATGCACGATTAGCAATGAGTGCATTTTTCTCTTTTTTCTTACGGATTTTTTGTGGCCATGGATCCATAATACCAAAGTTGACATTCATAGGTTGGAAGTTAGACCCTTCATAGTTAGAAATATAGTGACTAAGGGATCCAATAGCTGTCGTTTTAGGGAAGTCAATAAATGAACGGTCGTCTAAATAACGATCCACTTGTAGACCAACCATAAGACCACTAGCAGCAGATTCTAAATATCCTTCTACGCCTGTCATTTGGCCCGCAAAGAATAAACGCGGTTCTTTTTTTAGTTGGAATGCATGGTTCAACAACTCAGGTGAGTTGATATACGTATTACGATGCATAACACCATAACGAACGAATTCTGCATTTTCAAGGCCTGGAATCATACCAAATACACGTTTTTGCTCGCCCCACTTTAAGTGAGTTTGGAAGCCTACCAAGTTAAACATGGTACCTTCCTTATTTTCCTTACGCAATTGAACTACTGCATAAGACTCCTCATTGGTACGTTTATCCACCAAACCTACTGGTTTTAATGGTCCATAGCGCAATGTATCTTCACCACGGCTTGCCATAATTTCTACCGGCATACAACCTTCAAAATAGATTTCTTTTTCAAAATCCTTTGGTTGTACTGCTTCAGCCGTTGTAAGCTCATGCCAAAATGCTTTGTACTCTTCCTCTGTCATAGGACAGTTAAGATAATCTGCGTCGCCCTTATCGTAACGGGAAGCGGCAAATACTTTATCGTAATTCAAAGATTCTGCTGTCACAATAGGTGCTGCTGCATCGTAGAAGTAAAAGCCTGTTTCACCAGTTAATTCTTTAATCTTATCCCCTAATGCTTCAGATGTAAGGGGACCAGAAGCAAAAATAACAGTACCTTCAGCAGGAATCTCGGTTACCTCTTCGTGATGCACTGTAATATTAGGGTGACCTTTTACCTTTTCAGTCACCATTTCACTGAACAAGTGACGATCAACGGCTAAGGCACCACCGGCAGGTACAGCTGTCGCATCGGCACATTCCATAATAATGGAGCCTAAACGACGCATCTCTTCTTTTAAAAGACCTACTGCATTTTCAATATTGCCAGCTCGTAAAGAGTTACTACATACGAGTTCTGCAAATTGATCTGTTTGGTGCGCAGGAGAGCTCTTAACGGGGCGCATTTCATATACGTCTACATGAATACCACGATTAGCGAGTTGCCAAGCCGCCTCAGAGCCAGCTAGCCCTGCGCCAATAACAATAACATTTTTATTATTCAACTGTTATTTCCTCTTTTTTAGCTTTGCTAGATTTTTTAGAATTCTTAGACTCTTTAGTTTCTTTAGATTCTTTTACAGTTTCTTCACTAGCTTCGCTCTTTTTCTTTCTAGTTTTCTTTGGAGGTCGAGTTGGACATGCTTCATTGGAACAGAATTTCTTAGTCGTCCCATTTTTATATGTCTTTTCAACCATAATAGAACCACATGTATCACAGAATTCATAGGTTGGTTTATCCCATAATGTGAAATCACATTGTGGATAACGGTTACAACCATAGAACAAACGTCCTCGACGAGACTTACGTTCTACGATTTCCCCTTCTTTACATTTAGGGCAAGTTACACCTGTCCCTACCGTAATAGGTTTAGTATTTTTACATTCTGGGAAGTTAGAACATGCAAGGAACTTACCATAGCGACCAAATTTATATACCATTGGACTATGACAGAGATCGCACGTTTCGTCACTTTCCATAGATGCAATTTCAATGCGATCTACATCGCTCGCATCTTCTAGCTCTTTAGCGAATACTTCATAGAAATCAGACAATACCTTTAGATACGTATCCTTACCTGATGCAATAGCATCGAGTTCTTCTTCTAGATCACGAGTAAAACCTGTATTGATGATTTTTTCAAAGTACGCGATCAAGAAATCTACCACTACAAAGCCTAACTCTGTAGGAACGAATTGCTTATTCGTATTCTCTACATAGTTACGGCTTACGATTGTATCAAGAATTGGAGCATATGTACTTGGACGACCAATACCGAGCTCTTCCAATGTTTTGATAAGGCTCGCCTCAGAATAACGTGGAGGTGGTTGCGTGAAATGTTGTTCAGGCAATACCTCTACCGTATGAGCAGCATCATTCTTTTTAAGTGCTGGCAATTGAGGAACATCCTCTTTTTTTGCATCTTCATAAACAGCACTAAAACCTGGGAAGATTACACGAGAGCCTGTCGCTTTAAATGTGTAATCGTCATGAACAGTCAATTCAATGGTAGTGGATTCATTTTGTTGAGGTGCCATTTGGCTCGCCATAAAACGATTCCAAATCAACGTATATAATTTTAGCTCATCACGACTCAAGAATGGTTCTACCATTTTGGGTGTTAGCTCTAATGATGTAGGACGAATCGCTTCATGGGCATCTTGAGCAGAACCTTTTGCACCATACATATTAGGTTTAGATGGATAATAATCTTCACCATAGTTACGAAGAATATAGTCCTTAGCCATTACTTGCATCTCTTTAGAAATACGCGTAGAGTCTGTACGCATATAAGTAATCAAACCTACATGACCATAGGAGCCGATTTCTAAACCTTCATACAAATGTTGAGCAATCATCATAGTACGTTTTGCACCAAAGTTCAACTTACGAACACCATCCTGTTGCAACGTAGAAGTTGTAAATGGTGGTGCCGCCTTACGAGAGCGCTTACGTTTTTCCACATTCGTTACTACTGCATCGGCACCGCCTATGGCATCGACAACCGCTTGTGCATCTTTTTCAGTAGTAATATCGATTTTTTCACCTTTAATATGAGTTAATTCTGCTGTGAAAGCCTCTTTTTTAGGCGTTTCAAAATTGCCCTCAATAGTCCAATATTCTTGTGGCACAAAGGCTTGAATTTCTCGTTCGCGTTCACAAATTAGACGAACAGCAACGGACTGTACACGACCTGCACTAAGGCCCTTACAAACCTTTTTCCATAATAGTGGACTCAATTTATAACCTACAATACGGTCTAACACACGGCGTGCTTGTTGAGCATCTACCATGTTCATATCGATGGTACGTGGAGATTCTAAAGCTTCCGCTACTGCATTTTTAGTAATCTCGTTAAATGTAATACGGCATGTAGACGTAGGATCTACATTAAGAATGTACGCCAAATGCCATGAAATAGCTTCCCCTTCGCGGTCAGGGTCAGTTGCGAGCAATACGGCACTACTTTCATCGGCATAGGAAACGAGTTCATCTATAATCTTTTTACGAGTTACTAGATTGCTATAGCGCGGTGTAAAGCCATGCTCTATATCGATACCCATTTGAGATTTAGGCAAATCTCGTAAGTGGCCCATACTTGCTTTTACCACATAGTTTGGACCTAAGAATTTTTCAATTGTTTTAGATTTAGCAGGAGATTCTACGATAACCAATACTTTGCCATCCGGATTATATACGCGAGGTTCCCGTTGCTCAGGTGGCACAGAGGTTTGTAGCACAGACTTGTCTCGAACAATCCCCATAGGAGTAAGAGCCTCTTTGGCAACCTTACGTTTTATCGTAGTACTCTCTTTTGTAGTACTTTTCTTTTTTGTTTCTTTACTAGTACTAGCTGCTTTTGGCTCGCCAATAACGATAGATCGTTTAATGGACAAGTATATCACTCCTAGTCATATTAATATAGCCTCTCGGCGGTTGATGCTCTATAGCCCCTTCTAGCTCTAACTCTAGTAATAAGGGCTGCAATTGTTGCAATGGAATGTGAGTTACTTTCAAAATATCACTAACAGTAATACATCGATCATGAGGTATTTCACTCAAGATTAAACTCTTATCCAAACTAAAGCTTAACATAGACGGCCCATGACTATCAACACCCTTACATGTATTACTCGATAAATCCCCCTCTTTTACATGACTATGTTCCTCTTTCTTTGACGATGAAAGTTTCTTTTTTGCCGGTGAAAGTTTCTCTTCTGTAGCAAAAAAATCCCGCAATGTTAAATGATACTGTTCCACTATATCCTCATATCCAGTCAATACATAAGCCCCGTTGCGCATAAGAAACTTATTACCATCCGCTGTATGATCCAATAAATTACAAGGCACTACAAATACATCTCGACCTTCACTAACAGCCATATCTGCTGTAATTAAAGATCCACTACTAGCCTTAGCCTCTACTACGATTACACCTCGACTAAGGCCACTAATAATTCGGTTGCGTGCAGGGAAATGCTTTGCTGATGGCGGTGTGCCTGGAGGATATTCAGATAGGAGTAACCCATTATTAGCCAGTACTCTATCAAATAATTTTGAATTTTCTCTAGGATATACAATATCTAATCCACATCCCATAACAACAATGCCGTACCCCTGACTTGCTAGTAGTCCTTCATGACCATGCGAATCAATGCCACGAGCACCGCCACTCACAATTATAGTACTGTATTTGCCCAATTCTTTACCTAACATTCTCGCCACATTCCGCCCATATAATGAACACCGTCGAGCCCCTACAATGGCAATACGGTTTAACCTTTTATCTAATAAGGCTCGATTACCTCGCATAAACAATATAGCTGGTGGATTATAGATTTGGTTTAACATAGATGGAAAATCTTTATCTAGAAAGGTAGTAACATCCATCTGATATTCGTCTAACTTTTGAATTATATAATCAAGTTTTTCATCCCTAGCCGATGCTGCAATAGCACGTTTGTCAGCTATAGAAATATATGTATACCCTTTTAAATTCTCCACATTTTTAACAGCGTTCCATGCTTCATAAGGAGAACCAAAGTCTTCTATAAATCGTCTTACATACGTAGCTCCTACATTATATAGACTCTGTAGGCCCGCAATATAAATAGTATCGTCATATCTTGTCATATCATTACCTATTTACCAGTTCTAAATAACATTGCTTCAGAAATATGATGTGGTTCCACTTGTGGGTTTCCCTCAAGGTCTGCTATGGTACGACTGACCTTTAATATGCGATCAAAAGCACGTCCACTTAAATGGAAATGGTCAAATATATTACCGAGTACACTCCAAGCCTTATCGGTAATATGGCAAAGCTCACCTATGGCCTTATGCGGTACGGCTCCATTAGAGCTAAAGTCTAGGCCTTCATACCGTTTCTGTTGCATAGAGGTCGCTATAACAACTTGTTCTCTCATACTTTCACTAGTCATCGTTGAAGACGAAGTATCTAATAATTGCTCTAATGTGGGCCTTTCAACAGGTATGTGCAAATCGATACGATCCATAATAGGTCCAGATAATCGTTGCTGATAATTTTTAACCATTGTTTCCGTACATACACACTCTTTATGAGGATCATGATAATATCCACAAGGGCATGGATTAGCCGCTAAGATACAAATAAAATCAGCAGGATATATGTAATTTCCCTGAGATCGATTGATAGTAATTGTGCGCGATTCTAAAGGTTGCCTTAGAGCATCAATAACTTGGCGTTGAAATTCAGGGGCTTCATCCATAAATAGAACCCCTCCGTGAGCAAGGGTTACCTCACCAGGTCGACCTTGAATACCGCCTCCTACCATACTCGCTAAAGTTGCAGTATGATGGGGATGTCTAAAAGGACGAGTTGTAACCAATCCCGTGTCACCTAATAATCCTATTACGTCTTGTATACGACTCACTTCAATGATTTCATTCCATGTCATAGGTGGTAATATGGTCGGCAATCTCTCAGCCATCATCGTTTTACCACCACCTGGTGGACCTATCATAATACAATGATGATGACCTGCAGCACTGATGAGCATAGCCCGTTTTCCAAGCTCTTGCCCCTGTACATCACTAAAATCTACTGTATATATTTGATTGGTGCCTATATCTACACAATTATCTTCATTTATATAATCTACAGATTCATATGGCTCTAACAATTCCACTGATTGATTATAGTTTTGATTTTTCGAACTTGTAGATTTGCTAATAATCTCTTTATTTACTTTAGAGCACTTTGATTTAGCTCGTTTCTCTAAAATAGAAATGATATGTAGTAATGAAGATTCCCCATAAATGGTAAGCTTTGGTATGGCTTTTAAATTTTGACTATTTTCAACACTTGTAAATATAGTCGAATAGTTAGAATCTAAGCCTGCAAGGGACATAGCCAATGTGCCAAAGGTTGGTAATAGTGATCCATCCAAAGCTAGCTCTCCCATAAACAAACTGTTTTTTAATAAAGCTGAAATACTAGCTTTACGCCCTTTTATCTGTCCCGATGCAATGAGAACCCCTAAAGCAATCGCTAAATCGAGTCCTGCACTACTTTTACGAATTGTAGCAGGTGCTAGATTGACTACGATACGCCTCATAGGGAAGTCATAGCCACTATTTTTGATAGCCGCCCTCACACGTTCCCGAGCTTCCTTTACGGACTGATTAGGCAGTCCTACGATATCAAAGACAGGTAAACCTTGCGATATATCGACCTCTACCGTTATAATGCATCCATCTATGCCATGTAAGGTGGCTCCATAAAGTTTTGCATACATAGGTAACCTCTCTAAAAGCACTGCGGCAAATAATGAATGGAACTTTGAAAGTCTTCATGCAAGTACACTTCGATTACATCAAAGGATAGCTCTTTCCAACGCCGTCTTTTCTGATGTAAATCATACAAAAATAACATGGCTGCCCGTTTAATATGCTTTTGTTTCTTCTTTGTTACCGCCTCTCGAGCCAATCCATGCTGCATTCCTCGCCGGGCTTTAATTTCAATAAAGTGATACACTAAATCACGTTTAGCAATAATATCGATTTCACCTAACCGAGTTCGATAATTTGTATCTACTACAGTAAGGCCTATTTTTTCAATATATTTAATGGCCACCCGTTCACCCCATTTCCCAAGTTCCTTGGAATCGAGTTCATTGAATGCTTTACCCGTACTAATCGTTTTCATATATACCTCCTATATACGTGTAGTAACCACAATAACTTATAGAATAGTTATCACTCAATCTACATCTAAACTTTCAACAGGTAACACTTACTTGTAGCGTAGAGTATGGAGCCTATAAAAGTAAATACAAAAGAGGTTCCTAATAGTCACATCGGTGACCAATAGGAACCTCTTTACGGTTATGAACTATATGCAATTTATAATGATACAACTAATACAATTAATACAAATATAAAACTTAACTTAATAGTCGAATCATAAAATAAATTTATTACGAATTACTCTGGCTTAACCCAACGAACGATAGATTTAATAGGTTCAAAGCTCTTGCGATGTAGTGGTGTTACACCTTGTTGTTCAACAGCTTCTTTATGTAACTCCGTATAATAGCCTTTATGAATACCAAATCCATAACCAGGGTATTCATCATCAAGGCTCTTCATATATCGATCTCGCGTAACCTTTGCAATGATTGATGCAGCAGCAATATTAGCGCTTTTACTATCGCCCTTAATAATGGATTCCACAGGAATCGTCAAATCAGGCAATTTCATAGCATCAGCCACTACTGCTTCAGCTGGTACGCTAAGCGTACGAATCGCCTCATACATCGCTTGTCGCGTTGCTTCATAGATATTTAACTCATCAATCTTTTCTGGTCCGTAAGAAATGCAGCTCACAGCAACAGCTTCGGCCATAATAATATCGTAGAGGGCTTCACGCTTTTCTTCGGTTAGCTTTTTAGAGTCATTTAAACCAGGAATTAATGTCATAGGTGGCAATATAACAGCAGCTACCGTTACAGGGCCTGCAATAGGGCCTCGACCTACCTCATCGACACCAGCTACATGATACATACCTTGATCGTAGAACATGCCTTCATAGTCATACATGCTCATCAAGCGTTGCTGTTCTTTTAGCTCTTTTTCTTGACGTTTAATATAAGAGGCCGCCAATTTTTGAACGGAACTACGAGTATCCTCTTGTGCTAATGGTAAAATTTCCAAAGCTTGTTCCGTTTCAAAAAGGGCCTTAATATCAGCTACCTTTAACTTAGCAAATATATCCTTATCCATTATGTGTTTCCTCACCATCTTCTGGATAATAAGGCTCTTCATCAACTTGGTCTAGCGTAATCGTACCAAGCTTTGTGTTGCGATAGTCTTGCAAAATAATGCGACGCGCCTTATCAAGGTCAACAACACCACCGCTGACAAGACAGCCTCGACGACGGCCAATGCTTTCAAGAATTGTATCCACATCGGCCATCTCTTCTTCTTTTAATTTGTAGCGTTCAACCAAAATATTAGGTGTATTCGTCAATAAATGGTTTAACAATTGCTTAATTACGTGCTCTAAGTCATATACATCATCAGAAATGGCACCTGTCATAGCAAGACGAGCAGCAGCCCGTTGGTCCTCTAATTTAGGCCATAATACGCCTGGCGTATCGAGCAATTCCATATTCTTACCGATTTTAACCCATTGTTGACCACGCGTGTGACCTGCCTTATTAGCCGTACGAGTTGCTGCAGAACCAGCCAAGGAATTAATCAATGTAGATTTTCCTACATTAGGAATGCCTAAGATAATGGTACGTATAGAACGGCTGCGAATCCCCTTTGCTACCCAACGATCAATGATAGGTTTGCTGAGACGTTCTACAGTAGATATTAATTTTTTATTACCCTTACCAGACTTGGAATCGATGGCTAATACAGTAATGCCTTGTTGCGTAAAGAATTCTGTCCATTCCTTCGTTGCTTTTGGATCTGCTAAATCTACCTTATTTAACAGTACAATATGCGGTTTTTGACCAACTAACTCTAGGATGACTGGGTTCGCACTAGAACGAGGAATACGCGCATCTAATAACTCGATAACAACATCAACCTTTTTGATGTACTCCGTTATCATGCGCGTAGCTTTCGCCATATGTCCAGGGAACCAATGTACGATAGGTGAATCTGCCATAATGTCTCCTTTCTATATATCTTGTATGAATGTATGTATATCTATATTTTAGCAAAAATAAAAGGCTGCCAACGGCAGCCTTTTAAGAACATTAGCGTTTTTCGCGAATACGAGCAGCTTTACCAGTAAGGTTACGTAAGTAGTACAATTTAGCACGACGAACAACACCACGGCGCATAACTTCGATTTTAGCTAAGCGTGGGCTGTGAAGTGGGAATGTACGTTCTACACCTACACCGGATGCAATACGACGAACTGTGAAAGTTTCACGTACGCCACCGTTTTGACGTTTAATTACCAAGCCTTCGAATACTTGGATACGTTCACGGCTACCTTCCACTACTTTTACGTGTACGCGTACTGTATCACCAGCACGGAAAGTAGGGATGTCTGTACGAAGTTGTTCTTGTTCGAGTACGTTAATAATGTTCATTGTTTCCTCCTGTTTGCAGACATTCAATACCTACACCTTATAGGCAGCGGACTGTCTCAAATTAACAGTAATATATTATCACAAGTCAATGTACAATGCAAGAGGTTACACACTATATCTTGTATAGATTTATATACCCATTTCACCACAACTATATATAAGTATATAGCTTAATCAATACGGCCTAATAGGTCATACAAATCTTGTCGATCCTCTGACGATAATCGTCTAAACCGATGAGCTAACTGCTGTTCCCTATGTTCAACTAAACTATGTGCTTCTTCTTTCCCTGCATCGGTTAGTGTCACAACAGTTGTCCGCTTATCCATCGTATCGATGGTCTTTTCTACAAATCCCAATTGTATGAGTACATCCAGTTGCTCCGATACGGTAGCTGGGCGAATCTGTAAACTATCCACTAATACACGTTGGCTCGTTCCCTTACCGATTGTATATAGTTCCATGAGTATTCTATAACGTGAACCTTCACGCTTAGCCGTCACATTACGGAGGGCATTGAATAATTCAACATTTGTAATCATAATGACATCTCCTTACAACTTTGTATACTTTATGTATTCGACATAGATGCCAAAAATCCTGCATAAAGAAAAGGCAACCGTAGTTGCCTTTCCTCAGTTTCACATAGTTAAGACAAATGTAAGTCCCTAACTATATAAAATATATGTTATTTTAATGCACTAATATCGCCGATAATAGCCATTACGCTATATGCCAAACGAACAAGTTGTAAACGGTTAGCTTTAATAGCTTCATCTTTGTCCATGACCATAACATCTTCAAAGAATTTGTTGATGGCAGGCACCAATGTAGCAGGTACTGCCACAACAGCGTCATAGTCATTTTTATCCCATGCATCGATACTTGCTTCAGATGCTTTCATAGCCATTTCATACAAGGCACGTTCTGCATCTTCTTTCAATAGGCTTTCATCAACACCGGTATATGTTACATCTTTCACAAGATTATACATACGTGTGAAAGCTTGTACTAATTCAACATTTTCATCAATGCGGTTAGCCAAGAGAGCTTTCACAAGACCTTCAGCATCAGCAACGGACAATTCATTGTTAGATAACAACAAGTCGATTACGTGATGAGGCACTTCACGATCAAGGAAGATATTTTTCAAACGCAATGTAATGAATTCTTCTACTTGGCCAAGCAATTCATCTTGTTTATCTGCAGGTACATTAAGAAGATTCATAGATTCCACGATGATTGGGCGCAAGGAAATATTCCATTCGCTGTTGAGCAAGATGTTCAAGATACCAATTGTTTGACGGCGCAATGCGTATGGGTCTTGAGAGCCTGTAGGAATTAAGCCACGGCTAAACGTTGCAACGATGTTATCGATTTTGTCGATAATGGACAACACTTTACCAGCTTCTGTTTGAGGCAATACGTCGCCTGCAAAACGAGGTAAATATTGTTCAAAAATAGCTTCCGCTACTTCTGGGGATTCACCGTCAAGTAACGCGTATTCTTTACCCATTACACCTTGCAATTCGGTAAATTCTGTAACCATACCTGTTGTAAGATCTGTTTTGGCAAGTTCAGTAGCACGTTCTAATACCACGCGCGCATCTTCGTGTAGTTCACATTCTTCACTGAACACACGGCCTAATGTTAACAAACGTTCAGTTTTATCTGCTAAGTTACCAAGACCTTCTTGGAATACGATTTTAGTCAAACCATCTTGACGGTCGATAAGAG
>ENA-OWLR01000105-OWLR01000105.1-metagenome-genome-assembly--contig:-NODE-105-length-23841-cov-6.425376_pt1 | contig 23841 bp, 12 predicted proteins | sample MGYA00245352_ERZ651110 | MGnify/ENA primary metagenome ERZ651110 (study PRJEB26857, sample SAMEA4031765) | metagenome | biome: human; feature: oral; material: saliva | place: Philippines | collected 2014... | reverse complement strand
AAGAGTACAAAACAACAGTTAAAGTCCCAGTAACAGTTGTTGAAGGTAAAGAACAACTTGTACCAAAAGGTGATAAACCAGATCCAAAAGATAACATTACACCAGGAAATTACCCAGACGGAGCTACATTCGAATACGATACACCAGTAGATACTTCTAAACCAGGTAAAAAAGAAGCTGTAGTAATTGTTAAGGATAAAGATGGTAAAGAAATTGTACGAGTTCCTGTAGTAGTGAATGTGGTAGAACCAAAAGTTACACCAATCATTGTTCCAGAAAGAACAAAACTTACTAAGGAAGATGTTCAAAAACACATCGAAATCCCAGGAGTAACTGGATGGGAAATCGTTGGGGAACCAGAACTTCCTGAAACATTCCCTGCAGGTGTAAGACCATCAGCAACCGTTACAGTTAAATTACCAAACGGTAAAACAATCAAAGTAGAAGTTCCAGTTATTGCCACTCCAACTACAACTCCAATCGTTGTACCTCAAGGAACAACAATTACACCAGATGATGTGAAGAAACACGTCAACATTCCTAAAGAATCAGGATGGGAAATTATTGAAGTTGGAGAAATCCCAACTACTGAAACACCTGGAGATAAAACAGCTGTTAAAGTGAAGGTGAAATTACCAACTGGTGAAATTATCGAATTGGAAGTACCAGTAAAAGTTACACCTAAAGAGTCTACAGATCTTATTCCGGCACCAGTTCAGCCTGATCAAGTTGTGACTTACTATGTAGATGAAAATGGTAACACGATCAAGACTTCAGTAGTGGATGAAAAAGACCAACCAGTAGGTAAAGACTACGATACAGTTGTGGATAACCGTCCTAAGACAATCACAACTGCAGATGGTAAAGTCTATGAATTGGTACCACAAGGTAACTACCCAGTAGGTAACGTTGACGGTGAAGGTCACTTGACAACAACTGACCCAACAACTGGTAAAGTTATCGAAGGTGATAAGAACGTTACTTATGTTTACAAACTTGTGAAGACTCCAAACGTTCCAACACCAAACACTCCAGTGCCACCAACTCCAACACCAAATACTCCGGTGCCACCAACTCCAACACCAAATACTCCGGTAGATCCAACACCTAATAAACCAATGGATCCAACACCAAACACACCGGTAGATCCAACACCTAATACACCAGTGAACCCAGTTCCTGAGCAACCAGCTAAACCAGCTCCAGCTCTTGAACAACTTCCAAATACTGGTGAAACAGGATCTGTAGCTTCAGCTCTTCTTGGAGCAGTTGCAGGGGTTGCAGGGGTTGCAGCACTTGGAAGCCGCAAAAAAGAAGATGAAAAATAATCTTCTATCCTAATTTGATTCGGTCATTTCAGGTATGTGGGAAATGAAAAAGGATCCAAAAAGAGAACCTCCGGGTTCTCTTTTTGTGTGCTGTTTTTTATGTTAAAAACTAGTCTTAATTAGTTACTTTTGGGGAAAATTAGTGTATAATAACTCGATATCTTATTTTTAAGGAGCGGACATGTTTTTTAAACGTTCGAAGGGTGATTTTCGCGAAACGGAGCGAATCACACGTTATAAATTAATCAAATCAGGAAAGAATTGGGTACGGGCATCTGTTTCTCGGTTAGGCCTATTTCGTGTCATGCGAGGCGGTGTGGATGAAAACATCGTGGTTCAATACGAAGCATCATCACACTCTATGCCTGCGGATCTGGTCAAAGGGATGGTTGTGCTAGGGGCTCTGGCTGGGGCGACAACGGTTGCCAATCCAGTATTTGCCGAGGAAAATGAGATGAATGCGACTGTTGGGTCTGAAATCAGTCCGTCGACCGGTGTAGCGGGTTCGGATAGTCTTGTCTTGGGGACGACGTCTACCACAGACTCTGTGTCAGCGAGTCACTCCATGAGTGAATCTATCTCGTTTTCAGAGTCAGCTAGTGAAAGCGTCTCTCTGTCTCAATCGGTATCTTTGAGCGAATCTCATGTTGTCAGTGCCTCAGCGAGTCCGTCCACTTCAGAAATCGCTAGTAGCACTCTCTCAGAGAATGATGCTATTCATGTAGCTACTTCTGAAACGAGTGAGAAAGTAGCAGCGGCTCAAAACACTCGCTCGGAAGACCAGGTGAAGCGTCTGCAGGTCTTGGCCTTGGATTTATATACCTATCGGGCTCAGGCTTTGGAAATTCCTGGGACGGAATCTGCTATTGAAAGTGGAGATCTGGCTTTAGAGGCTATTCGTACTGGCTTGTCCAATCCCGTAATTCAAATCGATGCCGTGGAAAGTCAAGCTAAGAGCGCTCGCAATCGCTTGGTCAATGCGGTGCTTCGTGCGACATCTGGGCAACGAGATCCGCGTAACGGGAATCGTATCGACTCGGATACTAGCCTTCGTGCGCCTCAGTATAATTTAGGTCCAGCTAATAATACCGTGATTTCTGTGTATAACTCTGATTACATCAATCAGGTTTATAAGGTTGTTGAAACCAATCCTACACGAAATAATATTAAGAGCATTGGCTACGCTTCTGGTAGCGATCGTGTGAATGGCATTTATGTTCCGCAAACATCGGCCTTGAAAAATAGTGCAGCTGTCTTTAATATCGTGGGGACTGTTGGGCAGACAGAGGTCGTAACGCCTGGGAAAATTTATAATGTTTCTTTTGTAGTGACGAATACGGCTAAGCAGTCAGTGACACGAACGCTACGAATCCAGGTCTTACCGCAAAATGATGGGATTCGTAATCCGATTATGGATGTGACGACAGAGACGTTTGTCAATGATACCACTAACTTGGCCCAGGCTGAAAAAGATAAGGTTTGGGAAGCGTTTAAGACTGCTAACCCCAACATTGCCACTTCAAAGGACTTTAAATCTTATTCCGTTTCATCATCTGGTGTGGTAACCATTACCTATAAAGATAACACTACAAATGATGTGACGGCTCCAGTGAAGCGACTTGCAGCGCCAACTGTTGAAACGAGATTATTGGATAAGGCTTACACACAGACGCCTGTAACGGTGACGGGAGCTGAGCCAGGTTCTACAGTCGTTCTATACAATAATGACGACGAAGTGGGAACAGCTGTGGCAGATGCTTCTGGACAAGCGATCGTAACACCGAATGCTCCCTTGCAAACGGGTGGAGTAACAGCTAAGTCTCGTATTCTGTATGGTGACCATGCAGTTTATTCCGATGCCAGTAACATGGTTGCTGTAACAGATGCCACACGTCCTGAAGTGACGGCTAAGTTGACCGTCAATGGTGTGGAACCGAAATCAACCCCTCTTGAAGGTGGTGGGAAGAATTATACTATTTACGCTGGTGATGATGCGGTTGTGACGTTTACAGCTACTGATGACAGTGGCAAGTTGAAAGAAATGAAAGTCGTTGCAAGAGCCGATTTGAATGACAATGCCTTGAACGGCAATTTCTTTGGTAGCAGCCAGTATGGAACAGGTGATATTGCTCCTATCACTGGCGATATTACGGCTACCAGTGCGAACCCTGCAACCATCACAACGACCATTCATTTGAAGGATGACCTTTACCATACCTACCGGAATACATGGCAACGCAACGTTGCGGCTATTGACAATGCGTCCAATATGAACCGTCCAAATGGTTTGGGTGAAATTCGGATTACCCAAGGGCGTCTCGCTGATCGTACGCCAGGTGTGGCGCCAACAAGCACTATTCAGGTGACGAGTCTAACTGCATTGACAGATGCAGATAAGAGCAAGGTGATTGCAGCTGTATCGGCAGTCAACCCAGAGGTGGCCAACCGGATTAAGTCCTATACGGTTAATAGTGATGGTACAGTCACCATTACTTATAAAGATAGTACGACCAATGTCGTAGCGGTGAAACTGTCAGATAGCGATCACAGTCAGTCTGTATCAAACAGTCAGAGTGCGTCTACGAAGACTTCGCAATCGATCAGTCAGTCTTTAAGTACGAAGCAATCACAGAGTGTATCGGCTCAGCAGAGCGTTTCATTAAGCCAGTCACTGAGCTCGGTTCGCTCGCAAAGTTTGTCGGCTTCACTGAGCCAATCAGCGTCGGCAAGTGTCTCAGCTCAAGCTAGTCTATCTCGCAGTCAATCGTTGAGCAAGGAGGTTTCTCAATCTCAATCCGCCTCAACGAGTCAATCTGTATCGACAAGAAAATCTGAATCTGTGAAAGTTTCGGAATCAGCGTCTGCAAGTGTCAGTGCCTTGCAGTCTGCTTCTGTATCGGCGAGTGTGTCCAAAGTAGTTAGCCAGTCTGTCTCAAGTTCGACATCCGCTTCAACGAGCGCCTCTGTTTCAGTGAGTCAGTCAGCTTCAGCATCGCTATCACAGTTGGCATCAGAGTCACTAAGTCAATCTATTCGCGAGTCGGCTTCAAAATCCGTAAGCCAATCGCAATCTGAGTCAGCATCAGTATCCTTGAGTGAGTCTGCTAGAAAATCAGCATCATTGAGCACTTCCGTATTAGAGAGTCAATCAACCTCTACTTCGGTGTCGGTTTCAACGTCTGAGTCGGTGTCGACTTCCAAATCAGTATCGACTTCCGAGTCTGTTTCTGTATCTGAATCAGTATCAGCCTCTGAGTCAGTTTCAGCCTCAGAATCAGCATCAACCTCTGAATCAGCATCAACCTCTGAATCAGCATCAACCTCTGAGTCAGCATCAGATTCCGAGTCAGTCTCAGCGTCGGAATCAGTTTCAACGTCAGAATCAGTGTCTACATCTGAGTCAGTCTCGACGTCTGAGTCGGCGTCAACCTCAGAGTCAGCGTCAGAATCGGTTTCTACATCAGCATCAGCCTCTGCATCCGAGTCGGCTTCAACGTCAGAATCAGTATCAGCGTCCGAGTCAGTATCTGCTTCTGAATCAGTGTCAACCTCAGAATCAGTATCTACGTCTGAGTCAATTTCAACGTCAGAGTCGGCGTCAGCGTCAGAGTCGGCGTCAGCGTCAGAATCAGCATCTACTTCAAAATCTGTATCAACGTCCGAATCAGTATCAGCGTCTGAGTCAGTATCAACGTCCGAATCAGTTTCAGCGTCAGAATCATTGTCTGCTTCTGAATCAGTATCCACATCAGAATCAGTCTCAGTGTCTGCATCAGAATCAGCCTCAACCTCTGAGTCAGTATCAGCATCCGAATCAGTTTCAATATCCGAGTCGGTTTCTGCATCCGAGTCTGTCTCAACATCCGAGTCAATTTCAGCCTCTGAGTCGGTTTCTGCATCCGAGTCTGTCTCAACCTCTGAATCAGTTTCAGCGTCTGAGTCGGTTTCAACATCCAAATCAGTGTCGACCTCAGAATCGGCATCTGCATCTGCATCCGAATCAGTGTCAACATCCGAATCATTGTCAGCCTCTGAGTCAGTTTCAGTCTCCGAATCGGCATCAACATCCGAATCAGCTTCTGTGTCTGAGTCAGTATCAACATCCGAATCAGCTTCTGCGTCTGAGTCAGTATCAACATCCGAGTCGGTTTCTGTATCTGAATCAGTGTCTACGTCTGAATCGGAATCGACATCCGAATCAGTTTCTGCATCCGAGTCTGTCTCAACCTCTGAATCAGTTTCAGCGTCTGAGTCAGTTTCAACATCAGAATCAGTCTCAACCTCTGAATCGGTATCGACGTCTGAGTCAGTCTCAACATCAGAATCAGTTTCAGAATCCGAGTCAGTATCAGAAAGTCAGTCAATTTCAACGTCTGAATCAGTGTCAGCGTCTGAGTCGGTTTCAACGTCCGAATCAGTCTCGACTTCTGAATCGGCATCAACTTCCGAATCAGTTTCAACGTCCGAATCAGTATCAGCGTCTGAGTCAGTTTCAACCTCTGAATCAGTATCGACATCTGAGTCAGTCTCAGTCTCTGAGTCAGTTTCAGTCTCTGAATCATTGTCAGCCTCTGAGTCGGTTTCAACATCGGAATCAACTTCTGCGTCTGAGTCGGTATCAACGTCCGAATCAGCCTCTGCTTCTGAATCAGCCTCAGTGTCCGAATCAGTCTCGACATCCGAGTCATTGTCCGCGTCAGAGTCAGTTTCAACGTCTGAATCGGTGTCGACATCCGAGTCGGTTTCTGTATCTGAATCAGTTTTAACGTCTGAATCAGTCTCGGCATCCGAGTCAGTTTCAACATCAGAATCAGTATCGACTTCTGAGTCAGTTTCAACGTCTGAATCGGTGTCGACATCCGAGTCTGTATCTGAATCGGCATCAACTTCTGAATCAGCATCAACGTCTGAGTCGGTATCGGCATCAGAGTCAGTCTCAGCGTCAGAATCAGTGTCTGTATCTGAATCAGTTTCTACCTCTGAATCAGCATCTGCATCAGAATCAGTTTCTACCTCTGAATCGGTTTCTGTATCCGAATCAGTGTCAATCTCTGAATCGGTGTCTACCTCTGAATCAGTTTCTGTATCTGAGTCAGCATCAGCCTCTGAGTCGGCCTCTACATCAGAATCAGTCTCAACTTCAGAATTAGTGTCTGCATCTGAATCAGTGTCTGCATCTGAATCAGCGTCAGCCTCTGAGTCAGTGTCAGCCTCTGAGTCAGCGTCAGCCTCTGAGTCGGTTTCAACGTCCGAATCTGCATCTACATCCGAATCAGTATCAACGTCTGAATCAGTATCAACGTCAGAGTCAGTTTCAACGTCTGAATCGGTATTTACTTCAGAATCAGTTTCAACGTCCGAATCAGCATCAACGTCCGAATCAGTGTCAGCGTCTGAGTCGGTTTCAACATCAGAATCAGTGTCAACGTCCGAATCGGTTTCTGTATCTGAATCCGTTTCTACGTCCGAGTCAGCGTCAGCCTCTGAATCAGCATCAACGTCTGAATCAATCTCGACATCTGAATCATTGTCAGCATCGTTGAGCAGTTCAGTATCTGAAAGCCAGTCAGTCTCTACTTCGGTTTCAGTTTCGACATCAGTATCTGCATCTGAGTCAGCATCATTGAGTACCTCTGCACCTGAATCAACTTCAACATCAGTAAGTACTTCAGTTTCAGTGAGTCAATCACAATCAGGATCAACATCTGGTAGCGGTTCATACTCTAACTCAATGAGCCAATCAATTTCTCATTCAGAGTCATTGTCTGCATCCGAATCAGCAAGTGGATCACAAAAACACAGCCAGTCTGTGGTGCTTCCGAATACTGGCGAAACAGGATCTGTAACATCAGCTCTTCTCGGGGTAGTTACAGGGTTAGCTGGAATTGCTGGACTTACCCGACGTAAAAAGAAGGGGAACTGATCTAATAGGAAATATCATTTTTTTCGAGTGAATCTCATAGGAGATTCACTTTTTTTCTAGTAGAATGAGGTGTTTTTAATGTGTTACAAAAAAATTTGAAAATTAAACAATAATATAGAAGTTTTTTGTAGCAAATTACTTGAATCTACGTAGTATTCCTGTATAATTAATAATGACTACAATGTAAGGGGAATATCATGCAATTTAAGCGTTCAAAAGGAAACTTTCGTGAAACAGATCGTGTCGTACGCTTCAAATTAATTAAATCAGGAAAAAATTGGCTTCGGGCATCAACGGCTGCTCTAGGCCTCTTTCGCGTGGTGCGTGGGCAAGTGGAGGAGACCATCATTGCCAACGTACAGCAAGATCAAATAGAAAGTCAAAAGCATAACCAAGCCTTCTTAAAAGGTTTGATTACGGTAGGGACTGTTTTTGGTGGTGCTGTGCTTGCTACGACAGCTAAGGCGGAGGATGCAACATCACTTGCACCAACGGTTTCTGAGACAAAAGAGGAAACCTTGGCAGAAGCAGATAGTGTGGTCTTAGCGAAAACCTCAAGCCAGCCTTCAGAATCCAGCTCTGTTTCAGAATCAACTAGTTTTTCTACATCTGAGAGTGCGTCTGCTTCGATCAGTGAATCCACGTCTTTGTCCTTGAGCGAAGTTGGATCAACTGCATTATCAACAGCAATTAGCGAGTCTACTCAAGCTTTAGAGTCAGAAGCAGGTATTGAAGATCCGACTAGTTTAGAAGAAGCTACTGTTTTAGAACAAAATACCTCTGAAGCTGAATTGCTCCAAGAAATTGCAGGAAACTACGCATCTAAAATGACGGACACTGATCGCCGAGCAGTGGTCGAAGCTGTTATTAACAAAGTGCAGGCTGAAGTGACTGCAAGCAATAACTTGATCCACACCAATGCCAGTGCTCAAGCTTATGCTGACCAGCGCGATCGTTTGGAGAAAGCTGTCGATGAGATGATGACGACCTTGACAGCTACAGGTTTTGTGGGAAATACGAATATAGATGGGAAACCTGCGATCTCTGCTCAGTTGGCTCCTCTAGCTGAGGAAACATACTTGGCTGATGATGTATTGGATATGACCCCGAACCCAGAAGATCCCAATGGTGCGAGTGTAGAAGATCCTACACTTGACACACCAGGTTATGCTAAGGATCCTCATCTAGATAAAGATCTCTTAAGGTTTTCGCCTGAAGAGTTGAAAAATTTTTTAGGTGAACCCTACACCAATCGTTATACATTTGGTATTTGGGACTTTGTGAATAAACAAGGAGAGTCACTTGGTTACTATGCGACCATGTCGATTGATATCAGTGAGATAGATCCGGAAAAGCATAAGGCAATGGATGTTTATTTCCGCATTGTCCGAAAATCAGATGGGGCTGAAATTTTTTCACAAACTGTATCTCCAAAAGGATATGGCCAAGATATTCAATTACCAAAAGAAGTACTGATTGGTCAGGCTCCCTTTGGGAACAAGGTTTTTAATTCGGAACCTTCTACAGGTAATGGGACCTTTGGAATGCTAACGAATTTTATTCCGGAACAGGCTTTCTTATTCCGGAGTATTTATGATGTCATGACGCCTGAGAATCAAGGGCAGTTGATTAGGACGTATCCTAGTATCAAAATTCCATCTATGATGGGACAACAATCGACCTTCTATAGAGAAGTGGACCCGAATGGTAGATGGTTCAATGGGCAATATGAACCAACGGGGAAAGAAAGATCCTTACTAGAGTATAGAATCTACGGATTGGAAGGCCAGCATTATACAGCTTCTAATCCACGCGAATTTCCTGGTTATGTACAGGTCCCAGCGCATACCGTATTCCCAAATCGTCAAAGTGGGGTGTTCGATAATAGCAAGAATGGGAAATCAAGAGTTGAACTATTAGGGGATGCGCGTGAGCATTTCATTAAAAGTGAAGTTGTCACCCTTAATCAAAATGGTGATTATTCTCTTCGCTACTATGTTTTAGATCCTTCTAAAATCCATGATGTTAGTAGTGGTGATGTAGGAAATGCTAAGGTAACCGATGTATATACACTTGTTTATGAAAAAGAATTTAAACAAGATAGTACGGATAAGCTTTCAGATTTAGGTGGAACTCGTAAAGTTGAAAGTAAAAACAAGGACTATTTTCTGAATGTCACACCAAGACGAATAGATTACCAACATTTCGAATTGGATATTACGGGTTGGTTCTCTAGTAAGGAGACAGTTACTTACACTGATGAGAAAACAGGAATAGAATATACTGTTCCAAAACCATTCACGGAACTTCCAAAATCAGCATACCTCGATAAAAATACGACCATGGTCGTTGGAGAAGATGCAACACCTCAAGGAGCAGATGGTTTTTCCAACTTCAAACAAACGATCAAAAAAATAGTAGATTCATATCCCTTAACGAGTGTGAATTATTACTATCGGAAGATGACACCGTCAGAATCTGCTTCACAATCTCAAAACTTCTCGATTTCAACTTCAGAGTCACTAGTTTCAGAATCCATTTCATCTTCTCAATCTGTTTCGGTCAGTGAGTCCGTTTCCTTGTCACAAGCATCTAGCTCCGCCAGTCAATCAGATTCACAGGTTTCAACCTCGATTTCCTTGTCACAATCTGTCTCGACAAGTGAATCCAACTCGTTGGTTCAGGAATCGGTTTCCGCCAGTCAATCAGAATCCTTGGTTCAAGAATCCGTTTCAGCAAGCCAGTCGGAGTCGTTAGTACAAGCCTCCGTTTCAGCGAGTCAGTCAGTGTCATTGATTCAGGCATCTGTATCGTCTAGCCAATCAGAATCCTTGGTACAAGCGTCCGTTTCTGCTAGTCAATCAGACTCGCTGGTTCAGGCATCTGTATCGTCTAGCCAATCCGATTCGTTGCTCAAAGAATCCGTATTAGCTAGTCAATCTGATTCCTTGGTTCAAGCGTCGGTTTCCGCAAGTCAGTCCGATTCCTTGCTTCAGGAATCAGTATCTGCCAGCCAATCAGATTCGTTAGTTCAAGCATCCGTTTCCGCAAGTCAGTCCGAGTCATTGGTTCAGGAATCAGTATCTGTCAGTCAGTCAGACTCGCTGATTCAAGAATCAGTTTCCGCGAGTCAATCTGAGTCCTTGATTCAAGCATCAGTTTCCGAAAGTCAATCGCAATCTACTTCTGATATCGAATCTAAGTCTCAAATTACAGAATCTATGTCCTTTTCTCGTTCTGATTCAATGAGTCAGTCGGAATCGCAAGTATCGACTGATTTGCAATCAACATCATTGAGTCAATCAGAATCGTTGGTGCGAGAGTCAGTTTCTGCGAGTGAATCGGAATCATTGGTTCAGGAGTCTGTATCGGCCAGTCAATCAGAGTCGCAGGTTCAAGCCTCAGTATCTGCTAGCCAATCGGATTCGTTGGTTCAAGCATCTGTATTGACCAGCCAATCAGAATCGTTAGTTCAAGAGTCGATTTCAGCTAGTCAATCAGACTCGTTAGTACAAGAATCCGTTTCTGCGAGTCAATCAGACTCCTTGGCCCAAGCATCCGTTTCAGCAAGTGAATCAGAATCGCTAATCCAAGAGTCGATCTCAACTAGTCAATCCGAGTCTTTGGTTCAAGCGTCCGTTTCTACTAGTCAGTCCGAATCGTTGATTCAGGACTCCGTTTCAGCTAGTCAATCCGAATCGCTAGTTCAAGAGTCGATCTCAACTAGTCGATCCGAATCTTTGGTTCAGGCATCCGTTTCGGCTAGCCAATCCGAGTCATTGGTTCAGGAATCTGTATCTGCCAGCCAGTTCGACTCCTTGGTTCAAGCATCCGTTTCAGCTAGCCAATCCGGTTCCTTGGTTCAAGCATCTGTATCGACCAGTCAATCAGATTCATTAGTGCAAGCTTCTGCTTCGACAAGCGAATCAGCTTCAACTTCTCATGTCGTAGCTGCATCGCAGGTTTCAGAGTTTGGATCGTTCTCTCGATCCGTTTCTGAGAGTCTATCTGCTTCACAATGGACATCCTATTCAGAATCTCTAGCGTCAACATCTGTTTCAAAATCTGACTCCTATAGCCAATCAGCTTCACTCCTTTCTTCAAGCGAATCGGCTTCAACGTCCATGCCAGTATCTGAATTTCCTTTGACGAGTGTTTCAGATTCTATAAGCGCATCATTGACAGAGAGTCAATCCTTATCGCAGGAAATTTCTGAATGGATCAGTGTGTCTTATGCGTCAAGTTTCTCTGCTGTGACAAGTTCTTCGGAGTCTGTCGTGTCTTCGTCAAGCACCTCTTACTCAGAATCTCCATCAGACACAAGCTCACTAAGTGCGACGCGTTCTTCAGAACCTGCTCTTCCAGAGACAGGTGCCCATCCTTCATCTAATATTCTTGCTACAGGAGCTTCCATTCTTCTGTCTGGATTAACCCTTTTAGGAATTCGGAAAAAAGATGGCAAATAAAACCTTAAAAGACCGGAATGAACCGGTCTTTTATTGATCTAGAATGTCTAAGAAGTTGGGAAATATGTTATAATGGACAAGGAAGTTTTAAGTAAAGTGATATAGAGAAGGATACCTGTGAGAAATGTATCTGTCTATATGCAATTACAATATAGGATCAATAATAAGAGTATGAGGGAAAAAATGAAAATTCATTTCACAAATTTATTTGGGCAATCTTCGCAAAGTGTTGCCTTAATGGCGCAAAATGATATTATGAATGTGGTTCGTGAACTCGGGGTTAATGAACTTGGGATCTACTTTTATGATCAAACTAATGAACCGGCTGGTGAGTTGAATTCACGGATGGACGGTATTTTAGCTGGTGTAGCTTTTGGAGATATCGTCTTCGTTCAATCACCCTCTTGGAACGGAATTGAGTGGGATAATCGTTTAGTGGATAAGTTAAAACTCCTTCAAACCAAACTGGTCATGTTCATCCATGATGTCCCGCCACTCATGTTTGAAAGTAATTATTATCTCATGCCTGCTTATATTGAGATGTATAATAAGAGCGACCTTGTTGTAGTCCCCTCAGAACAGATGTACCATCGTCTAGTATCAGAAGGGCTTACAGTAAAAAAATATGTGGTCCAAAAGTTGTGGGATTTGACCCACAGTTTGGATCTCTATACTCCGCAATTTGAGAAAAAACTGATCTTCTCAGGAAATCCGTCACGTTTCCCACATATCATCGATTGGAAATATGATACCCCCCTTCATGTCTATACCGAACCAGTTGAAGGAGTCGATTATTCTAAGGTCCATATTGAAGGCTGGCGGACCAAGCAAGAGTTGCTTCTCGAACTTTCCAAGGGTGGTTTTGGACTTGTCTGGGGAAATTCAGAGAATCCTGAGGATGAGCGGGATTACTACAAAGAAAATATTTCCTACAAACTATCGACTTATCTATCTGCTGGTCTTCCAGTAGTAGTGCCAGACTATTTGTCAAATGCAGACTATATTCGAGAAAAAGGGCTCGGCTTTGTAGCCTCCAGTCTTGAAGAAGCCAATCGTTTGGTCCAAGACTGTACAGAAGAAGAGTATGCCCAAATGGTCCGAAAGGCTCAATATACTTCTTATTTGATCCGCAATGGCTATTTTACAAAGAAATTATTTATCGATACCATCATGGCTTTAGGAAAATAATATCCAAGTAAACAAGATTCTTCAGATAAACATCTGAAGGATTTTTTGTTGAATACGGTACCAAATGGGGAAATTGAAATATTATCAAATATTAGTGACAAATGAGTTTGGAAAAGTCGCAAATTATGGTAAAATAAGTTGAGATAAAATGCTCTAAAGGCACATATTTAAAGGCTGTTTTCCAGGTGGAAGAGTCAAAATGAGTAAGAGAAAGTTTAAAAGAAATGTTAAAACGATCTGAAGTAGGAAAGAGATTTTGTTGGACGATATTTTTCGTCTTTATTTATGTTTTGGGAAGTAAAATTTCCCTGCCTTTTGTTGACTTATCAAAGGCCTTGAGACTCAATGAGGGAACGACAACGGGCTTGCAGCTCTCAAGCGCTGTGATGGGGGGAAACCTCCGCGGGATGTCGATCTTTTCGATCGGTCTATCCCCATGGATGTCTTCCATGATTTTGTGGCGGATGTTTACCGTTTCAAAACGATTTAACCTCGAAAAAACTAGCTCCGAGATAGTCGAGCGGCGAAAGATGTACGTAACCTTGGTGCTCGCCATCGTCCAGTCTTTGGCAGTGGCCATGTATCTCCCTTTGAAGACAGGGTTGAACTCCGGCCTCGTCATTGCGGTCAATACCATGATTATGGTGGCCGGAGCCTTCTTTTTAGTTTGGCTCTCGGATCTAAATGCCGCTTTGGGGCTTGGAAGTTCTGTTGCCATCATGATGGCTGGGATGGTTATGTACCTGCCAGAAGACGTGATGCAGACCCTTTCAAATGTCAATAATATCCCAGAAATCGCTTATGTTCTGGGCGTGATTTTCATCTTGCTTTTTGTCTATGTGGCAGTCTTGGTGGAATATTCCAAGTACCAGATTCCTGTCAATAAATTAGGGATCCACAACAACTTGAAAAGTTATACTTTTTTGGATATCAAGCTTAACCCGGCAGGAGGGATGCCCTTCATGTACGCCATGACCTTGGTGTCCATTCCTCAGTATGCTATGCTCTTGATCTTGTCAATGGATTCCAATGCCAAGTGGGCTGCTCGTTTAGCCAAACACTTGGTGATGGGAGATCCGATTTGGATCCTTCTTTACATTCTGATGATCGCCCTTCTCTCTTTTGCTTTCGCCTTTGTCAATGTGAACGGAGAAGAAATTGCAGATAAGATGATGAAGGCTTCCGAGTATATCGATCATGTCTATCCTGGAGCAGATACACGTCGCTATATCAATAAAATTGTGCTACGCTTGACGGTTTTTGGGACCTTGTATCTGATCCTCTTCACCGCGCTTCCTTTTTCTCTCTTGTTATGGGATAAGGATCTCTTGCGCTTGACCATGATTCCAGGAACCTTCCTCATGTTTGTCGGGATGATTTACAATATCCGAGAAGAAATTCGTGCCCTTCGAGTGAATCAACGTTATACAAGAATATTCTAGGAGTAACCATGTATTATTTTGTACCAGCCTGGTATGGAACGGACCGCATCTGGCAGCAAACAGCTACCCCTTGGTACTGGATGCGAGAGTCCATTGAATTTGACGATACCATTAATCAAGTTCGTATTTTTCAAGAAGCAGAAATGGATCGGATCTTATTGTTGCCTCAATATAGTCCACAACTGCGCTATTTTTTACACCGCCAAGATTTGTTAGAGACAGATGTTCTTTCGATTTTTGATAAAATCCAACAGGTTCCGTCTGATTTGACTATGCGCCCAGTCCAGCTTCAGGACATCGAATGGCCGAGTGAGACCACTTTTTCCTATACTCCCTTTTTGGTGATGGCGTTTCGAAAGGGCCACCACCTAGCGAAAATTGATATGGGAGTGGATGGAAATATCCTTACCCTAACCCGTTATAAAGAGGATGAAATCCTATATGTCGAATATTTAGATGACCGTGGGTTTATTTCTAGTAGGGTATACTATAAAGATGGCAAACCTTATTTCCAAGAGTATCTGAGTTTTGATGGGCAATGGGTTTTGAGAGAGATGTTGATCGAAGAGAACCACTCCGTCATGGTTAATGAAGCTTTCTTTCATGCCTTCAAAAAAGAAAGCTATGCCAATATGGGAGACGTTGTCGCTGAAAAAATGAAGGAACAGCTAGCAACCTTGGTTCCAGGACGAGATCAGTTGGTTTTGGCAGCTCATCCAGCAAATTTGGCCTTTTTACAAGATACAGCAAGTAGTGTCAAGAAAGTCTTGTCTTTCTACGGGGATCGCCAGCCCTTGTCTGCCGAAAACTTTGCCCTCTATTTTGATATGATTGATGCCCAACTCTTGATTACAGATAGTGAAAAAACCAAAGAAGCGATTGGGGTCTTTTCTCCTAGCTTGGCTCAGAAGACACACCGGATTACCTCTTTTGACTCCCGCCTCCGTTTGGGATCTAGTCAGGAACGCAAGGAATCAAAGATTTACTTTTACGTCAATGAAGCTGAGCTTCCAAGTAAGAGCCAGCTCAAGAAGGTTCTGGAGGTCTTGGCGCAACATCCTTTATTTGAAGTTGTTTTTGCATTTTACAATGGATCACCGGAGCGTGTTAAGGAATTAGAAGGGCAACTCGAGGAATTGATCGCTAGCGAGCAGGACTTGCATCTGGTTCAATCACCAGCCCAAATGGAAGGGCTTGGGGAAAACCAGATCATCGATGAAGAGTCTGTACAAGACGCACCGGACTACCGCTTTGTAGTAAAGAATTTTTCAAATGAAAATGACATTATTCAAGAGTTGGAGAAAACACGCTTGATCGTAGATTTAAGCGAGGAACCCAACCTCTATACGCAGATTGCAGGGATCTCTGCTGGGATTCCTCAGGTCAACCGCGTCCAGACAGAATATGTCGATCATTTGAAAAACGGTTATGTCTTATCAAAGGGAGACAAGGAATTAGGAAAGGCAATCACGCACTTCTTATTGGAATTGAAGCCTTGGAACGAAGCCTTGGTCTACTCGATCGAAAAAATTCAAGAATACACCGGTCAACGCTTGATCGAGAAATGGGAAGGATGGATGAAAGAACGTCATGGATAAAAAACAACAAATACCCCATATTCTCCAAATCGGCTCAAGCAGTTGGCAGGATCAAGTGGAGCTTCCTGCTGGACTAGGCTGGCACTTTTTTCAAGCTACCACTCTTCCATCGCTCAAAGAGTATATGGAAGAAGAGGAAATCTCCAAATTCAAAGCCTTGATTCTGGAAAAGCCAGAAGATTTATTAGCTTTAGGAGAAGACCTGGCTTATTTCCAGCCTTATACTGTTTTTTATGATCAAAGCCATGAACTAGAGGCGCCTTCTGACGAATTGGCCCACCTCTTAAGACTCAAGCAAGCAAGACCCTGGGATTTCTCAAACAAGCATCAATTTCTCTATGTCTTAGAGCGTTTTTTATACGACAATCAATATGGAGATGCCTTTACGGTTCGTGACCTGCGAGTGAGACCGGATTTTGCGGGCCAGCAAACGGTGCTGGGGCAACATTTTCTTCAGCTGGATGGCCCATACGGTGAAGAGTTTACACCGATTGCTCAGTGGGTCTACAACTACGTGTATGATGCTAGCCGTCCCATCAATTTTTGGTTGGAATATGAAAAAGATCCAAGCTGTCAGCTGCAATTGCGGATTCAATTTTACCGCTTTGGTGCACTGGGAGAGTGGGTCAAAGATGCAGTCTTTTCAAAAGAAGAGATGGCACAACCACTAGAATTGGATGGAGCAGAACCTTATTACCTAGCCTTTTCGCTGGAAGCAAAAGGAGAAGGGACGCTTACGATCGGAGCCTTACATAAGCGCTTGTCACATGGTCCTTTAGGAGAAATGACAGTAGGAGCTAAGACGCTACGGGACCACAAACGCCAAGAAATTTTTGCTTATTTCCATCCTGGCGATATGAAGCCACCTTTAAACATTTACTTTTCTGGGTATCGTCCAGCCGAAGGATTTGAAGGGTTTGGGATGATGCGTGCGATGGGGAGTCCCTTTATTCTCTTTTCTGACCCAAGACTGGAGGGTGGATCCTTCTATATGGGCTCAGAAGAATTGGAAAATCAAATCACTGCCTTTATTGATCAGCACTTGGACTTGCTCGGTTTTGAGCCAAAAGATATGAATTTCTCAGGCTTGTCCATGGGGACCTATGGTGCTCTTTACTATGGTGCTCTTTATTCTCCTCATGCGATCTTGGTCGGAAAACCCATTGTCAACCTGGGGGATGTCGCTGCCAACCTGAAATTTAAACGCCCAGATGAGTTTGGAACATCCCTAGATATGATGCAGTTGATCATTGGTCAAGTGTCGCAAGAAGGGATCGGTCAGCTCAATCAACGCTTCTGGGACCGGTTTGATCAGGCAGATTTCAAGGATACGATTTTAGCCCTTGCCTATATGAGGGATGATGACTACGACCAGCAGGCTTATCCAGATATTTTAGAGGCCTTGTATGAATTGCCGGTTCGGATTATCAGTACTAGTCGTGCCGGTCGACACAATGATGCGAGTGGTCCAATCATTGAGTGGTTTGTGACCCAGTACAAAGAAATCATGGAAAGAGACTTTGGAAGAAACCAATGATAAAAATAAAAGAAAATGAAAGCAGACGAATCTACTGGGGCGATACTGTTCTAGCAGATTATCTTTGGGGGTCGACCATTCAGGCGACTGCCCAAGGAAGCGTTCAGTTTCAGAACCCCCTCATGCCATCTGGTCAAGTGCTGAAAACTTGGCATTCGCAGACAAATTTTGGCGCAACTCGTCAAATTCCTAGTCTGCCCCTGCTCAAAAGAGAGCAAGATTATGAATTGGTAATCACGATGGAAGCGACTCCGGCTCATACCGTTATGGTAGAAATCGTCTTCAAAGATCGCTTTGGAGAGGTCGTTGGCCGTCGAGTAACCGCAGAAGGTCGCTTGCCATTTACCTATCCAGATCAAGCATACGCCTATGAAGTACGCTTGATCAGTGCGGGTTTGCAAGAGTTTACCTTCCACTATTTCACGATTCAACCAATATCGTCTGAGGGAGCAGAAGTTCTCGAATAGACGAACATCACTGCAAAAAAAGAGGATTACATTGGATTACGTTAAATTAAGAAACATCAAAAAAATCTTAAAAGAAGTCAATAGCTGGAAGGATGATATGGCCCGCTTGACGGATCGACAACTACAGGAGAAGACTGTGGAATTTCGGGAACGTCTAGCTAAGGGTGAGACCTTGGATGATCTCTTACCGGAAGCATTTGCGGTTGCGCGGGAAGCCGATAAACGGGTCTTGGGTATGTTTCCTTATGACGTGCAAGTCATGGGAGGAATTGTCCTCCACCAAGGCAATGTCGCTGAAATGAATACCGGTGAAGGAAAGACCTTGACGGCAACTATGCCAGTTTATCTCAATGCCTTAGAGGGCAAAGGGGTCATGGTTATTACGACCAATACCTATCTGGCAACTCGGGATGCAGAAGAGATGGGACAGGTCTACCGCTTTTTGGGCTTGACTGTCGGCGTTCCTTTAAAACAATCTGAAGACGAAGAATTAGATCCAGAAGTCAAACGGGAGATTTACCGGTCAGATGTCATTTACACGACCAATACTAGTCTGGGCTTTGACTATTTAACAGAGAACTTGACGGCTTCGGCAGATGGCCAGTTTTTAGCTGACTTCAATTACGCCATTGTCGATGAGATTGATTCGGTGCTTCTAGATAGTGCCCAGACTCCCTTGATTATTTCTGGTTCTCCTCGGGTTCAGTCCAACCTTTATGGGATTATTGATACCCTGATCCAAACCTTCAAAGAAGGGGAAGACTTCAAGTTTGATGAAGAAAAGAAACGAGTTTGGTTGACTCGAAAAGGAGCTCATGCAGCAGAAGCCTTTCTAGCCATTCCCAACCTCTATGATCCCCAATACCGTGACTTGGTCCGCCATATCAGCCTAGCCCTGCAGGCCAATAAAAACTTTATTAAGGATAAGGATTATGTCATCCATCCCAATGTTGAAGGGCAACCGGAGATTGTCTTACTAGACCAGGCGACGGGTCGCTTGATGGAAATGACCCGTTTGCAAGGAGGACTCCACCAGGCGATTGAAGCCAAAGAGGGTCTCAAGCTGACCCAAGAAACACGGGCCATGGCTTCTATTACTTACCAAAACCTCTTTAAGATGTTTCGGAAGTTGGGTGGCATGACCGGGACTGGGAAGGTCGCTGAGGCAGAGTTTCTTGATACCTATGCCATGTCAGTGATCAAGATCCCAACCAATCGCAAGAAGATCCGCAAGGATTTGCCGGATGAAATCTATCAGACCTTGCCGGAAAAAATCGTGGCTTCCTTGGATTATGTGAAGAAGGTCCACGAAAAGGGCAATCCGATTCTGGTCTTTGCCGGATCGGTTGAAATGTCGATTCTTTATTCGAACCTTCTTTTGCGGGAAGGAATTCCACACAATCTTCTCAATGCCAACAATGCTCCTCGAGAGGCCCAGATCATTAAGGAATCAGGTCGAAAAGGAGCTGTGACGGTTGCGACCTCAATGGCCGGTCGGGGAACCGATATCAAGTTGGGACCAGGAGTCGCTGAGTTAGGTGGCTTGGTGGTTGTTGGGACTGAGCGGATGATGAACCAGCGGATTGACCTTCAAATTCGTGGACGTTCAGGTCGTCAAGGAGATCCCGGTTTGACCAAGTTCTTCGTCTCTTTGGAAGACGATTTGATGAAAAACTGGGGGCCAGACTGGATCCAGGATACCTATCAAGACTATGATGTGGATGAGCGGATTGGTTCAGCCAAAGCTCTGACTAAGCGCAAGTATAGAAACTTGGTGGAACGGGCCCAAAATGCTAGTGAAAGTTCTGGTCAGGCCAGTCGTCGGATGACGCTAGAATTTGCGGAAAGCATGAACATTCAGCGTGCCATCGTCTACGAAGAGCGCGACCGCTTGATCAAACAAGAAGGTCGCTTGGACGACATCGTTGAAAAAGTGCTTCGTTCCGTATTTTCAAGCGTAGTCCATAAAAAAGAATACAAGGAACCTGTAGCTTTTTATCGCTATATGTTAGACAATGTGAGTTACCAAGTGGATCCAGAAAAGGCCCACCAAACCTTCCGTAGCAAGAAAACCAAAGAGAATTTCTTGTGGGAGATTGCTAAAAGTGAGTTAGAAGCTAAGTATGAGATCTTAGGCACCGATGAGGTGATCGCCCAATTCCAGCGCATGGCCATCCTAAAAGCTATCGATGAAAACTGGGTCGAGCAGGTAGACTATCTGCAACAATTGCGCATGGCGCTCTCTGGTCAGTACACCAGTCAGAAAAACCCTTTGGTAGAATTTTTCCAAGAAGCCTACCAATCCTTTGAACGAATGAAAGAGGCGGCCAAAGAACAAATGGTCCGCAATCTCTTACTGAGTCGAGTAGAAATCAATAAAAAAGGGGAAATTGTCTTGCATTTCCCATAAAAGAGGACATTATGACAGTATACAATATCAACCTTGGAATCGGTTGGGCCAGCAGTGGTGTTGAGTATGCCCAGGCCTACCGTGCCCAGTTGTTACGCAATATCCATCAACCAGCCAAGTTTGTCTTTATGGATATGATTCTAGCCGATAATATCCAACATTTAACAGAAAATATCGGTTTTAAAAATGATGAAATCATCTGGCTCTATAGCCATTTTACAGATATAAAAATTGCACCAACGACCTATACCCTTGATCAGGTCTTAGCAGGATTTGCCGGAAAACCGACTCGTGAAGAAGTCGATGGTAAGATCAAGCGCTTCTTTTATGAGGACCAGGACAACTTTTTGACCTGCTACCTGCGCGCAGAAAACAGTCCCTATGTTGAACGTTGCGAGTACGTGTCCAGAGGAATTTTGGTGAGAAAGGATTATTTCTCCTATACCCGCTATTGTACCGAGTACTTCATTCCTAAGAACAACCAAGCCAACTTGATTGAGCGCCGTTTTTACAATGAAGACGGGACAGTTGCCTACAGCATGCAGATGGCGGATGGCCGCGAAATCTATCGTTTTCCAGATCGCTACCTGGTTGGTCGCCAAGAATTGATCCGCTACTTCATGCAAACCCTCCAATTGACCAAACAAGATCTGGTGATTTTGGATCGGGAAACCAATATTGGTCAGCCAATCTTTGAAGAAGCGCAAAAAGCCCGCCTGGGTGTGGTCGTCCATGCCGAGCACTTCAGTGCCAATAATGTCGATGATCAGTATATCTTGTGGAATAACTATTACGAGTATCAATTTACCAATGCAGACAAGGTGGACTTCTTTATTGTAGCGACTGACCGCCAAAAAGAAATCTTGGCCGAGCAGTTTGCCAAATACACTAACCATCAGCCGGCTATCTATACCATTCCAGTTGGGAGTCTTGCAAGCTTACCACAGAACGAAAATCGCACCCCATTTTCTATGATTACCGCCTCTCGTTTGGCGACAGAAAAGCATATTGATTGGTTGGTGCGAGCAGTGGTTCGCGCCAAAAAAGAATTACCAGAACTGTCTTTTGACATCTATGGAAAAGGTGGAGAAGAAGGCAAGCTGCGTTCTCTAATCGATGAATTGGGGGCGGCAGACTATATCCATCTCAAAGGGCATGCCAATCTAGAGGAAATTTATAAGAATTATGAGGTTTACCTGTCAGCATCGACCAGTGAAGGCTTTGGATTGACCTTGATGGAAGCGATTGGTTCTGGACTTCCAATTATCGGTTTTGACGTTCCTTATGGCAACCAGACCTTTGTCACAGAAGGTAAAAATGGCTATCTCATTCCGCCTTCAGCAGATCAAGTGGTCGACCAGATTGCTTCTGCCTTTGCGGAAAAAATGATCCAGCTATACAAAAAAGATGATCTAGCCAGCATGCGTCAAGCATCTTATGCGCGTGCAGAAGACTTTTTGACCAGCCGAGTAGAAGAAGCTTGGGCACAATTGATAGAAGAGGTGACACATGCTGAACGTATTTGATAGTTATTCTCGTGAAAGCCAAGACTTGCTCCACTCCATGAAAGAGTCTGGCTTTGACCACCCGACCGTTGTTTTGGAGCCAAATGGTTTCTTACCAGACGGTGTCGAATCTCCCTTTATCTATTTCTTAGGACAAGCAAAAGGAGAGAAGCGCGGACGCTACTTTAATGAAGTTCCAGTGCCTGATTTCTGGGAAGTTTCTGGGGATAACAGTTCGGGAAAAGTGACCTACTATGGTCAGGAAAAGGCTCGAATTGTGTACCACGCTGCTTCCTATAAACGCATCGTTGAGCGCTTAGAGTGGTTAGATGATAAGGGACAAGTGGTCATGATTGAGCACTACGACCAACATGGTCGTAAGATTGCTGTAACGACTTGTGGCGATCAAGGTCAGCATTTGGTGACCACTTATTTTGAAGGGGATACCGAGCGCTTGACAGAGAATCACCAAACAGGGGATTTGATCTTGACCTTGGACCATCAACCCATGCGGATTTTCAAGAATCGCTTAGATTACTTTGTCTTTTATCTAGAGTATCGTGGTTTTGATCTAGATGGTTTGGTCTACAATACGCTGGCTACCTCCTTTAGCATTAGTCTCCAGTTGGGCAATAAAGGCATCAAAGGACGCGATGTCTTGGTGTGGCAAGAGCCTCTTCACGACAGCCTTCCGGGCAATATGCAGTTGATTCTAAAGAGCCCAGAAATCCGGACCAAGAAGATCTTGATTCCGCAAAACGCGACCTATCATCGTGCTTTGCAGTTGACCTCGCAAGACCAGCATAGCTATTTTGGTCCCCTTGGCTACCTGTATGATTTCAAGGTGAAAGACGATATCCGTAAAGACGCTTTTGTTTTGACCAATTCGGATCAGATCGAAGCCTTGACCTACCTAGTAGAGAACTTGCCGAACGTGACCTTCCGTGTAGCAGCTTTGACGGAGATGTCTGCGAGCCTCTTGTCTATGGTCCGCTATCCAAATGTAGTCTTGTACCAAAATATCAGTCAAGAGCGGATCAAAGAGTTGCTTAAGGTCTCTAGTATTTATCTGGATATCAACCACTATGCAGAGGTGCAAGGTATTGTTCGCAAGGCCTTCGAACACCAGCAAGTCATCCTTACCTTTAGCCATACCCTGCATGACCGCCACTTCCTCGCACAAGCCAATATCTTTGATCAAGGAAAAGAAGCAGATATGGTGGCCCGTATCCAGGAAATCTACCAATCTGTGGATAACTACAGAGAAGCCGTCGCACAACAAATTGCCCAATCAAGTAGCGTTGAGCCAGCTGTTTTCAAAGCTCGCTTGCAAGAAGGGATAGGTGGACACAGTGAGTGATCGTAAGAAAGATTTATTTTATAAAGAAGTAGAAGGACGGATGGAGTCTCTCAAACGCCGTCCTGCCGAAAAAGAAAAGACGACACGTTCTGAAAAGATCAATGTCACTTTTAATGTGATCATTGGTTTGGTGATTCTGCTGGGAGTTATTTTTACCCTCTTCAGAGTGTTAGGAGGATCCTAAGATGGAAATGGTATTTGCAATCGGGATCTCGATCTTATCCCTCGCTCTTGTGGTTCTGATCACCCTGCAACCTCGCCAGCAACAATCGCTCTCAACAGATGCAACCAGTAACTTAGGGAAGCCAAGCTATTGGCGCTCCCACCGCGGGCTCAAGCTAGCAACCCTTGCCGTTAGTATCGTCTTTCTCGTATCTTTGTTTCTTTATATGATGGTCGTACAGACCTAGTGTCTAATTGAAAGGATAAAAAGAAGTTGGCATTCTCCAACTTCTTTTAGAATGTAATCCACCTGTTTCTTACATAATGCAACCTAAATGATATTTAAAAAATTAAAGAGATATCAACTATTAGGCTTACTTAGACATCTATTGAAACTTTCCTTAGGTGAGTACGGACGTCAGCGAACTTCGAGGAAGTTCCATGACTTAGTTTTG
>ENA-OWLR01000100-OWLR01000100.1-metagenome-genome-assembly--contig:-NODE-100-length-24410-cov-9.702977_pt1 | contig 24410 bp, 17 predicted proteins | sample MGYA00245352_ERZ651110 | MGnify/ENA primary metagenome ERZ651110 (study PRJEB26857, sample SAMEA4031765) | metagenome | biome: human; feature: oral; material: saliva | place: Philippines | collected 2014... | reverse complement strand
CACGTGGTGTATTATACCCTCTTGAGAAAGAATAGCCAGCCCATAGGATAACCATCTCTGGTCTTTCAGCCAACACATCCTGCTCTTGTGAAGAGTTGTATTTGCTTTTGAAGGTTGTATCTTCGGTCATTGACCATGTCTCATACTCCCTTGGGAAGTCCTGAGCGAACTTTTCGTTCTGTGAAACGATGGAGTCTGTCATCTTAGTTTGCCTATTATTGAAGATGCTAACCACCTCAGCTCTTCTCTCAAGCATTGATGAACAGAGCAGACCAAGGACAAACACAATGACCATTGCGCCTCCAAAGATCAACCAGCCTTGCCATTTCTTTAATGTCTTTGCCATAATTATATAGGTTTTAGTTTATTTATTTTCTTATTTCTTGCTCTTGTTTTTGTTGTATTCTCATTCTCTTCCCAACGCTTTCTGCAGCCAATGCGGTACAGGAGAAGGTGGCATTGGTTCTACGAACTCGGCATTTGGTGCGCTTGAGAGTGAGTTTTTATTCATATGAGCAACGTCTCTGTGACAGTCCCAACATGCTTTTCCTTCTCCTCTCTTGGCTTCCATGTAGTCAATTCGGCCTGTATTAACAAACTCTTGGTTGAGTTGTTTATGACAACGGATACAGTTATCCATGATAACTTCAGCCGATGCGTCTTCAGCTTCTATGGATTGTCTCTCGCTAAAGGTCACAAAATAGGCGACATGCTTCATACCATCCATGCCTTTAAAGGCATAATGCGCTGCCATATTGTTGTTAGGAACATGGCAATCGTTGCATGTTGTGTTACGAGCGTGGGCTGAATGCGCCCAAGTAGCGTAATATGGCGACATGATATGGCAGTTAATACATGCTGCAGGGTCGTCACCTATTATATATGTATGCATACGTAGCAAATAGAAAAACAGACCTGTCAACCCGACAATGACGCCACATAGCACGGAAAGTGTTACTTTCTGCCGATATGATATCTTTGACAAGAAGCCTGTCCACATCTTTTGCAGCTTGTTTAGGTAGGTTTTTAGTTGCATATACATAATGTTCTGTTCGTCTGCAAAGATAGGTTTTCTATTTTATATATCATGTATGAAAAGCAGAAAAAATCATCATTAATTATGATTTTTCTTGTTTTTTACGTTTTTAAACACTGCGTTTTAACTCGTAAAACACTATATACATGACAGTTACATACTATCATCCCTACGCCAAAACACTACCTTTATATGTACAAAAAAGCCTCTTTTTGATGCGAAATGCCCTATAAAACCACGTATGAGTAGTATTTTTATGAACATTTTTCTCATCAAATCGTTTGTGATTTACGAAAGAATGAATACCTTTGTGCCCGCTATAAACCGAAGTTTTACATAAAATCAACAAATAATTTCAAAGCATGTACATGAGAAAACCTACTTCTATGCTGCATCTTTCTTAAACTAAAAAAACATGAAACCAAATGAAACGAAAAGTTTAAAAGTGTGTTATTTAAAGCCAATGATGGAGGTCTTGTTGGTAGACCATTATCCTTTGATGGACTATTCACCCTTTGAGGGTGACCAGGAGGATAGTAACAAAGGTACCGGTCCAGAGCCACTTGATGCCAAACCCGTACCGTTATTCGAATTAGATACCGTTAATTTATGGGACAAATGGGAGGAATGAATCTATTAATCAACGACAAAAGATGATATAATCAACGACTGAAAGTGATATAATCAACGGCAGAGAATGATATAATCAACAACTAAAAATGATAAAATCAACAACTGGAAGTGATAAAATCAACAACTGGAAGTGATAAAATCAACAACTGAAAGTGATAGAATCAACAACTGAAAATGATAGAATCAACAACAGAAAATGATATAATCAACAACGGAAAGTGATAGTATCAACGACTGAGAATGATTTAATCAATAACAAAAAGTGATATAATCAACGACAGAAAATAATACAAAACATTTATAGAAAGCAGACTAATCGGCATTCCGTGATTTGTAATATTTTAGTTAATAACCAACTAAACAACATTTTATGAATAACCAGAAGATATACAAGAAGTGTTCACTTTACCTTATTTTGACCTTTATCTTGACAATCATTTCGTCTTCATGTACCAACGAAGACCTTTCAGACAACAACAGAAAACGGTTGAATAATGTGGAGGATAAGAACCTAACTACCTTTGTTTCATCACCTTCCACACGTATTTCAATCGATTATAACAACGGAAAATACAAGTGGACCAAGGGTGATCGCATCTTTGTTCAGGATGATAATGGCATCTGGCAACAAAGCACTAACGCCGTAGATGAGGACAATGTGGCTTCCTTTAAGTTCAAAGTACCGGGGAAATTCGGCGGAAAGAACAGCTATAAAGTGCTCTATCTCGGCGAAAACGCGAACAGTAACCAAGTAGTTTACCCCAATATTCAGCAGCAGAACACGCCCAACTCGTCTTCACATCTTGGCAAATCAGGCGACTGGGGCACTGCTATTGCGAAGAAAGGGACGGGCATAGCCTATGAATTCCGCATCAAACACAAGTCGACGATACTCGTCTTGCAACCCTACAATGCCAACTCCCGACTCGAAGACTGCTATATATATAAGGTGGAAATATCCTCGGATAATGATGTTGTGGGCACTTATAGCATCGACCACTCTACCGAAACGCTCAAGAATGATGGTACTGGTAAGGTGATAACGGTTAATACCAACTCAAAGAACAGTACCCCAAATCAATATCCTAACGGCTTCCCTATCAAGGAAATAACAGCAAACATCGATGATAATGGTACGTATGTCGTCATGAAACCCGGTGTACATAAGCTGACGATCAAGTATTATATCCAAGACGTTTTCACAAAAGTTTCAGATGTAATCACGAAACATTACCCTTCTTTTGACTATAAAGAGAACACCTACTACCCCATGCCAGCCAATCTGAAGATACTGAATTACAGTCCAATGTACTACATGTGGGATGCGAAACAGAATTATTGGTACCCTCATCAGTGGGGAACAACAGATGTATGGCAGCCAAAAGTGTCAGCAGAGATCATGAGTAGCTATGCTAAACTGCCTGGTGACTCATATAATAATAACTACCCTAGAGAGAAAGATACCGCCCCAGACCGCTGGTACAACGACAGTTATCCTGGCGAAAACATTCGGAATGATGCACAAACGGCACTCTTCAAACAACTGCCCAACGCCAACGAGATGGCTTGGTACTGCCTGAAAGGCGACCCACACATCGACAAAGACAAGTTATACTCCTTCGTCGGACACCTTTGGAAAGGTGGTATGTGGTTCTTGAAGAAGGAGAAAATCAGCGGATTCAGTACCGAACAGACTCCCGATGGTAAGGATTGCAGACTCCTTGTGGCGAATACTTACTATCACAACTCTGCTCCCGTGGCAACGCCACCAGCCACGGCACGTCTGTCAGATTACTTCTTCCTACCAGCTTTAGGCTACAGTTACATTGGCAGAATGGTAAATGTCGGCTTCAGCGGATACTTCTATAGCTCAAGTGCACGCCCCAAAAACGGCAATGACGGCAGCCCTTATGCCATCGCATTATCGTTCAGAGGGGAGACGAAGTATAACTTCCAAGTGTATGTAGAAGCCATCAATCGCATCAAGGCATGCAGGACTCACGTCTTCGGAATGACCGAAGGACAATGAGACAAGGACCACATAACGTCAAATAAATTCACATTAGGATTCCAATAGGTGCCCTTTTGCATTCTAAAAGATGCCCTTTTGCATTGCAAAAGGGCATCTTTTGATGAGTAAAAGGGCATCTTTTACAACGCAAAAGGGCGTCTTTTACAAGCCTGTTTGCAACCCTTTGATTATCTGATGATTACAAACTCGGAAATGAACCCTTTTCTTTGAATTAGTCAACCATCACCCTTCATTTATGTAAAGGCTTTTCATAACATCAGAAAACAAAAAAGGAGCATGACAAAAGCTGCCATGCTCCGAACCAAAATATACATCCTGAAACCTTAATACCACATTAGAAGTGCCATTTAGTTGAGTGTATTTATCATTACTTTACGTACACTTCCGTCGCTCATCTTCAGTATATTCAACCCTTTCACCTTGTGTTGGAGCTTCATACCATGGATATCATATATCCCCACAACAGTCACATTATCAGCCGATTGCCCCACGTGTGCAACACCCGTTGGTGTCAAGTCGCCTACAATAGAGTCGAAGGGACCATTGCCCCAAGCACTGTTCTGCTTGTACTTCTTCACTGCGCTACCCACAACATGCAATGTAACGGAATTGTCGAACGTATGGAAAGCCTCATCATCACACGCTGGTGGCACCTCAGCATAGAGGAGAATGTCCGTCAAAGCAGGATTATAAACAGCGAAAATGTCACGTCCTATATAGTTCAACGTGCTGGGTAACGTCACTTTCTCCAGTACTGCACATGCACCGAAGGTAGCATCTTCCAATCGGGTTACGCCCTCTGGGATGACGATCTGCGCCAGATCAGTATAATAGAAACAGTTACTGCCGATGCTCTTCAGCGTCTTTGGCAGACTGATCTCTGACAGTCCACTGAAGAGGAAAGCGTCCTTTCCTATGCTCTCTACGCCTTCTGGCACCGTAACCTTCACCAAATCATTCTTCCTTTTCTCTGCACCTTTCATGCCTTTATGTGCGTTTTGCCCACCTGCCTGTGCGAAAGCACCGTCGAGAATGTGCTTTACAGTGGTAGGAACGGTGTAAGACTGTCCATCCTTTGAGGCAGGATAAGTAATCAAATCCGTCTGATCCTTGTTGAACAATACGCCATCAACGGTTGTGAAAGAAGGGTTTTCAGCCGCCACTTCAATATTCTTCAATCCGTAAGCAGCACTAAACGCCTCATTACCAACACGCGTAACGGAAGAAGGGATACGCACTGTTGTGACATTATGAAGCGGAGAGAAAGCCTCATCCCCAATGCTCTTCATCCCTTGAGGAATGTCGATTACACCCTCAGCCATGTCGAAACACTGCAGCACCTTCTGCTCTTTCACGTCGCAAAGCATGTTCTGAACCATCTTGAAGTTCGTGTTCGCAGCGTCAACAGTCGCCGTTTTATAGTCCTTATTACCAGCAAAAGCAGCATCACCGATGTGCTTTACCGAGGCTGGGATAGTCAGACTCTTGCTGTGAACACCATAGAAAGCACTGTTCCCAATCGTCTCAAGTCCGTCATTCAGAACCACAGCAAGTAGGTTACAGTTCTTAAACGCATTGTCAGAGATACTTTTCAATGATGACGGGAAGTAGATATACATGAAATAAGTGAGGTCCTTGAAGCACCCTTCTGGGATGTTTTCCACCACAGCATCAGTGAGATTGGCAGAGTGAAGGTCGTTCAGTGTTCCGCCTTTTGCCAACTTTGCCAGATAACGGAGGTCCTTTTCGTTCATCGGACCAATGACTTTGATGCCCTGAACATACACATCACTGAAATGAGATGTTACCTCTTGCTCCAGCGTACCAGCCTTTTTCAGTCCTACGACACGCTGATTGAAGTAGGCATCGCCCTTGATTGCCCCACCATTCTGTGCAGAAAGAGCCAGCACATTGCACAAAATCAGGAACATTGTAAGTAGAATTTTCTTCATAAAAGTTTATTTTTTAATTATTAATTAGATATTGAATCATATATCATAACATGGTTATTATCAGAGCGTAACACCAACTGATAGTTCTGTGTTATAGGCTTTCTGATGGTTATCAAACCACCGATGACCAGCCGTTATCTGTACAAAGACAGAAGAAAGAGCCTTGATAAGCTGTACGTCATACCGCACTTCCAACGCCGCATCACAGTAGTTTGCCTGCTGCATAGCAGCATTGTTACGAAACATCTCAACCGGTTTGTCAAATAGTTCGGGCTCATCAAACACGAAATGATGGTGCATTTGTCGTCCAACTGCCGTCTGTAGCCCCACCGACAACAGACTTTTTGAGAACATTCTCGACACTTTCATTTGCAAAGAAGGTATCATGAAAGCCGTCTTCAACTGTCTTACGGGCATTATATACTGGGTGTTCTGCACCTCATAAGCCACGTTGGGCTGAATGATCAACCACGTCAGAGGTGAGAAACGACGTAATGCCGTGACCGACAAGCACATCATTTGCCGCTGGAAAACAAAGGGTCTGGCACTCGCTATCTGCTGATAATTGGTCAAACCACTGTCATAAAAGCGCTCCTGTCCATCCCTTTCAACAGCCTCAACATTGAGTGTCACCTTGTAAATCCATTGCTTCCGCTGCCCAATCCATGAGACATCACCTCGCCATGTCGTCTGAAAAGCATCGCAAATGGGGACATCCCGTTCCGAAGCAAGGCGTTTCTGTACCGTCTCATACGCCATATCCGCTGATGCCTGCAGCCCCATTCGGTTCTTCGTGTACGTAGAAAGCCCTATCAGATAGTTACTCCCTTCGTATTTAACAGCGTTCTGCAGTCCCTTGAAGCGGAAGTATTGCATCCCAAGTCCCATGAGATGATAGAGCACACGGTTGCCTTGTGGGTTCATAAACAGTACGTTACTCTGCTGATTATACCTGCCTGCACCCACCGTCAGACCGACCATCCGTTGCGCTGACACGGCATATCCAGCACCTAAACGCACCTGAACATCAAGTGAAGTGTTCTTCGGACGAGGGTCAACATCGCGATATTCCGTCGTAGAACGGTAACTTAACTCTGCTCCTAACGCCAGTTTGTTCAGCTGATGAGCGTATCCGCCACGGAAAAGATAGTATTCTCGCAGCATAGAGAGCGTTGTTGTGTCGGCAATAACGTATGGAAAGATACGCTTATAATCACTATTCAGATTCCAGGAGATACCCGTTCGCCGCCCATTCTCATAGCAAGCCTCTCCCCAAGCCACAGCATTCTTACTTGTTTTCATGTGGGATTGTGCCCTGAAAAACATCAGTTCAGCTCCCGATCCCTGCTGTGCATCAAGTGGAAGTGAGGTATTATCATGCTGATAACCAGCCTTTATCTGAGAAAAACTATGGTGGAATTCATCCAGGTTTGATGTGATATCCGTCCCACTCAGTCGACTGAAATAACGCAAATAGGTATCAGCCTCCCTCACATACACCAACGAATGTGAGGGAAGAGAATCCCTTTCGCTCTCCTGAGCAGCCCCCGTGAGCGGCAGACAACAGTAGATTACGATGAGAAAGCAGTGATATAACCTACTTAAAGACATACCATGGATTGGCTTTTACCGTCTCAAAGTCGTGCTGAGAGTCGTTTGTATCAATCAGTTTATGCGTTCTTGAATTGTATTTCCTGCGTACTGACTTGCCATAACGGTTCTTATCATGGTCTACTTCAGAGAACCATGCATAGCCATTGTCCAATGTTGGACTGATGACATTCCACTTCTTCATATCCTTGATAGCCAACACCACGGCATCAAGAATCCATGTGTTAGGAACCTTAACAGCATGGAACTTCATGTCCTTGGACGTTGATCCATACACAAACCGATAGGAATAATCATACTGATAAGCCTTATCCGTAAGGTAAGTACGACTGTCTACACCCAGAAAACCAATGACATAAGCATAGAAACCACGGTCATGTGGACCCCAGATGGTACGTGAATAGGTGTAGAGACGCTCCATATTTGGTACTGCAGGGTTATCAATATCCGTCACTCTGGGGTTTGTTGACTCATCAAACCATTCCCAATCTGCCTTTGAAAGATCAAACGAATTAGGGTTACGATCAGCCGTTGTGTGGTCTATAGCATTGTCACAGATGATAAGAGAAGCCCCTGGTTGCACAGGATATTTCTTATCTTTACCATGTATTCCAGGTACTTTCGTGAGATATTGGAGTGGTGTCTCCTTATCTAATATATAAGGTTTATAGTCCTGATGTATCATCTGTTGGAACGCACTCTCGCCTATAAACAACCCATCAGCATACATAACAGTGTCCGAATTGTTTGTGATTCGGAAGTATTGGTCGCCTGTATACGGGTCACCAGATGGTCTTAACGTGCGTGCAGCATGTATTTCAGCTATCACAAAGCCGTTATCCATGTTGGGAGAGAAGAGGTTTACGATGACAGAAGACGCCACATCAGCGCCATCTTGTACGATAGTATGGTTCATAAGGTTACCTCTGACGGTGCATGGGGTCTTCAATCGACTGTGATAAACAGCCTTTGCCTCAAGCTCAACATTGTAAAGTCCTTCGGCAATGGTCAGGGTATCAAGTGTTACAGTGGGTGGAATCCCTTCCGTAACAGCCTCCCGAGTAATGTTCGGAACGGTGAAAGAGCTGTCTCTTCCCGTAGAAACATTATGTACTTTCACATGAAATGCCACGAGAGAGTCGACATCCTGGAAGCCTTGAGGTAAGCCTATCTTAAGCACAAGTTTAGCATATTTAATCGAAACCTTGCCCGATGGGACGTCATCATTCGTACAAGCATTACCCAAAAGCAATGCCAATGCCATCACTGGGATGGTCTTTAAGAGGTTTTTCATCATCTATTTGTTTTATTATAAATACTCATTTCATATCTTCAACCCTATCTCCATGCCGAAATAAGGGGAGAAAGTACGGCGCACGATGAAGCCATTGACTTCGTAATCGGGGGCTACATAGAACACTCTATCAGCGAAAAACGACAATGATAGATGCTGTCCGAAACGCTTTGTAGCCTTGAAATTGACGAGCATATAGCTTCTTTCCCGATAGTCCATGTCCTGTCCTGCAGTGCCTGTCAGCACCAACCACCGCAGATAAGGGTCACTTTGATCAGCCTCAACATACGGATGTACGGTGCCAGTGATGTCCATATACCCCATAGGAACACTCGATGTGGCAGGTCGTTTGGTGTTACTCATCCAGAAACACTCCGCTGTTGCCGACAGAATCAACCCCAGTTTGTCCACATAAGAGTCGAAGATGAAGTTCGAAGTGAATATCTGTTTGTCGTATTTATCCGTACTCATATAGTATCCGGCATACCTGTCTGCTATGGCAACAGTGCCCACTACGACGTTAGGAGCCGACCGAAACAAGGGTATACTGTTCTCATATAGGGTTCGGAACCACGCCCCATTCACCGTGATACGGGTCTGAATGACGGGTATTCGAGGGGAGGAATACTGGAATTCTATGCCTTGTTTCGTTATTCGTGAGCCGTTTTCGGTTCGTCCATAACCGTCTAACAGGGTGTCAGTGACCACGGGTAGGGATGCCAAAGACGGTGGACCCGTAAGTGTTGCGGGGTTAATCACCGAGGTATCGTACCTCTTATAGATGAAAGGACGCATTGTTGTGGTACTTCTGAAGCCGTCTTTCATGTCCTCATGGAAGTAAGTTACACTGAAATAGTGTGCTCCTTTGTCTATTCCCAGACGTATCTCCCACTTCTTATTACGTGCCGGACGGAGGTCAGGGTTAACCTGATCGAGCTTATATGTACGTATATGAATACGCTTATAGGCTGGTCTGACATCCCAATAGTTCATCTCCGTGATGTCCTTATACACGTAATCGGGATATAAATCCAGTACTGTCGGCATCTTGGTCATCATCCCAAAGCCTCCGGAAACAAAGCTTTTGAAGCCCAGAAAGGATGGAAAATCCCACTGAACATTAACTCTTGTGTCCGTAAAGAGCTTCCCATGGATAGCGTAAGATGCTGGAATATTCAGCATTTGGGTGGTACGAAGTCCTGCCATCACCGTCAGTTGGTGTTTACCAATGGGCATTGTGGCTTTGTCTTCGGCATAGAAAGAGAGGATATCTGTGGCTGGTATGTCTTTATATGACCGTGGTCTGCGGGCTGTAGAGGCGTGAAGTGGCTTGGTAATATCGAAGATCTGCCCTCTACCATAGTTCTTATTCAACAGGAATTCACCACCTACCGTGATGTGATGGCTGATGAATGACGTCCGTGCCAACCATTCTGTCTCTCCTCTAAGAGTACTGTAAAAGGGCTTTCCTTCCACCCGATAGTCACAGAGATACTGCATGGGAAGGAACAATCCATCGTATTCTCCACTCTCATAAGCCAACGGTACGACGTAATCACGCTGCAAAGCAACGGCTTCAGTCTGGTGTATTCTGTCGGAAGCAAGGCTTGCCGAGTATGCCAAAGACACACTATGGAGTCCCACCAATGCCTTTCTGCGAAGCAATAGTCGATGGTTCATTCCCATTTTAAGGTAAGATGAACGGTAACTATCTTCTCTATGGATCTGTATTTCGGGGTCGGTTTTCACATTATCTATATTCAAGGAATAGTCAGTTGCCCCACTCCACTCAAGTACATAGTGCTCTCCCAGGTTCCATTTCCTACGCAAACGGGCTGAGAAAGTGAGTCTTCGATAGGTCTCGAAACGGTTTCTTGGCTCTTTTCTAGCATCCAACAAGCCTCCATCTACATTCAGATTCCACTTCCCAGAGAGCAGAAATCCTTTCCCAACGGACACTAATTTACCGTATTCATCAGCCTTTAGCCGAAGCAACAGGGGTGATTGGCTGCGCTTCCGAGTGATGTTTATCAGTCCACTGGTCAACTCTCCATACTTAACGGATGGTATTCCACGTACCACTTCCACCTTCTCTATATTGTCAGTTGGTATCTCTCGCATGTCAACACCATAGCTAACGTGGTTCCTACTGTTGTCTGCATCCCCCTGAAAGCTACCTGCAATGTATTGCATATTGGCATCAGTACCAATCGCCTGACCGTCAATGACGAACTTCGTACCCAATGATGAAGTGGCATATTGCGAACTTGGCGGTCCTGCTTCACGTAAGGTTATGACGTTAGCACTGCCCAATGCGGGGATCTTTGTCATGCCTCCGGGCAACAATGCCAGCAGATCAGCGAATGAAGAGGGCTGCAAATGCTCCATTGCCGTTTGTCCTATGACGGTCGTACTGGTCATACCTCGCTTCTCCGAAGCCGTCACTGTGACCTCGTCCATGGTGTGTTTCCCTGCTCGCATGTATATATATATAGGTGTAACCGTGGGCACATTCAGAGTCGTATCGACCTCTTTGAAGCCGACAGCAGTGATACGAAGCTGCAAAGAACCTGATGAAGGACACTTCACATTGAAGTTACCTGAAGCATCAGATACCGTCCCTCCAACTAATTTCTTCAGTTGATAAAGGCGTACAGTGGCACCCGCAATGGCTGTAGCATCGGTGGAAGATACCACCGAACCATGCAAAAGGCAACTTGATGTCTTCTGGATTGGCTGTGCTTTTATTGATATTGCTGCAAGCAAAAACAAGCTCATAGCATATATAAATTTAGTCATAGGTCTTTATTTGGTGGCAAAATTAATAAAAATAAACACTGTGAACAATACCTAAAAACAATGATTTAACACCTGAGAGGATAATACTTTCTGCTTTTAAGAACTCATTTTCAAGAAGTTGAAGAGAACATAAAAACCATCAGATGAAGCCCTTCAAGAGAATAAAAGGAAAGAAGGAGGAGAAAAAGAAACGAACAAAGGATATATAAAAATGAACAAAGGGTGCAGCATTTTGCTGCACCCTTTGTTCATTTCCATAAAGGAAAGTTGTGTTTGAGCTTGACTTTTGGTTCGCGCCTCACGGCGTTCACCAATCATCTTGCATTGTTGTTATCCTTAAACTAACCTTCTTTTACCTAAACTAAACCTATCTTCTATTATCTGAACAATCTCTTTTGTCCTAACTTTGAACTAAAAAATCTAAATCTATTACTACTAACCTAAACAATCTTAATTTGTCTTTTGACGATGCAAAGGTAATACTGTTTGCGCACACATCAAAGCTTTTTCATTCTTTTTTTCGATCATATATGCATTTATTGATATGAATCAATCTGACAAGCCAGAACCTTTGGACTGATAATAGGAACAGGAAAGTCCTCCATTCCCTTATGATTCACTTATTACTAACAATACTTTTACTCCATCATCTGCCCTTTTATCTGTGGCTTAACCATCCTTTCTAACAGCTGCAGCATGTCATACAATCCAGATAGATAAACCATACTCTCTCATTCTTTTAAGTGATTTGATTTCTTATATCCTAAAAAACTTCCTACAAGTAAAATGAAAAAGCTTAGAATCCATATATAGTATCCAATCTTCAATGATATAGAATGTGTGTTATGCTTGAAAATACAGCACATTATATTACTGCAAAACCCTAAAATAGTTTTTGTTTTAGTTGCTGTCACTTTTAACACTTCGTATAATCTACTTATTATTAAGTAGTTAAATATGAATAAAGAGTGACGGAAGTGACAGCAAAATAATAAATAGCATGCTAACATCCTTCATGAGGGAAGCAAGCATTAGAGTCACATTTACAAGCCTTCCAGTGGTAATCAAAATCTCCACCTTATCTTATTATAGTGTAATACCAAAGACTTTATCCATGAGAATTCGTACCTTTACTCATGCTTCTAAGTCTTTTGGTACTGGAAACAAAGATAACCCAGAAACTTAAATACCTAGCCTTAAATTATATCTAGCTAAAATGTTTAATATACAAAATCTTTATTATTACCCCTTACACCAGGACTCGGGGTCTCAAATCTACACAAAAAAACTCTAACGACACTTGTTTTAAATGGTTAATATTATTTTGACCAAAAGAGTCAATCATTTTATGGCCAAAGTGAGCAATCCTGTTTGCCCAAAAGGTTAAAGTAGAGTGGCTTTTCCACAAGTATAAGTCAGGTGATTATTACCACTTTTTGGACAGAATCGGGTATGCGGGAGACGGGGTATATCTTAACAAGGTGAGGAGGATTGCAAGCTGTTTATAACTTTTATATAAATTAAGCGGCGAAAAATTTGGGAGTTGTTTACTAATTCGTTATCTTTGTAACCAAATAAGAATGAGAAATAATGCCCAAACGAGAATATATCAGGCAAATTATAACTTTCGGAGATTACTTCAAAGAATTCAAGAAGGAACAGTCCCAACAGGTTTTGAGGAAAATATATCAGATATTCCTGTATATCATGACATTACAAGTCGTTCCCAAAACATTTCTGAAGAGTATTGAAGGAGTACCTGGGCTGTTTGAAATCAGAATAGAGGAAAATGGCAATATATATCGAATATTTTGCTGCATGGACGAGGGGAATCTTGTGGTGCTTTTCAACGCCTTCCAGAAGAAGACACAAAAAACGCCGCAGCGAGAGATAGAACGGGCAAAACGAATTATGAACGAATATTTCAAGAAAAAGGAGGATTTGCAACATGAATGAAGAGCAAATGAAACAACTTGGGCTTACCCCCATAGAAGATTATATCAGCGAAGATTTCGGCGCAGAAGGTACCCCCGAACGAATGGAGTTCGAGACTGGGGTAGATGCTTTCATTCTCGGAGAGAAACTGAAAGAGGAACGAAAGAAGTCCGGACTGACGCAAGAACAACTGGCAACCAAGATTGGAACGAAGAAAAGTTATATTTCACGAATAGAGAATGGACACGCCGATGTGCAACTTTCCACACTTTTCCGCATCTTCGCAGGATTAGGCAAGCGTGTTTTACTGTCTATCTTTTAATGAAGAAAGATGACTAGCTTATATTATGGCTTTTATACTCCCAACATGGTTTGGAAAATTATTTGAAGTAGCCATGTGTCTTGACGTAACAGTAGATGAACTGATACGGAAAGATTAAGTTCTGCGAAGGAATATATATAAACAAAGCAGTCGTTGTTGTAAACAATATAATATAACGATTGCATCTGATGAATTATAAAATCTGAACATGCCAACAGCATTAAAATATACATTCTCTGGACACGAATCTTTTCCATGTAAAGTATTATGGCTAAAAAAAGGATATGACTTTGTTTTAGAAGAGAATAATTGGAATAGTGCGGACTCCGTTGTAAAACTTGGGGTTGGCAAAAATATGGTGTCATCCATCAGATATTGGATGAGGGCTTTTGTACTTATAACTGACAAATCGTTAACGGATATAGCACATTTTATTCTCAATACAGAAAAGGGTGGTGACCCTTTTTTGGAAGACATAGGAACTCTCTGGCTGTTGCATTATCTTTTAGTTAGTTCAGGGGAAGCAACGCTTTACAATCTGTTCTTTACACGTTTTCAACGTGAGCGTATAACATTTGATCGTCAGCAGATAGTCTCTTTTGTAAAAAGATGCATGACAGAAGATGGTAAACTCAAAGCATATAACGAGAATACCGTCAAAAAGGATGTAGGAGTATTGCTGCAAAACTATGTACAACCTCAAAATACACAGTCAATGGAAGATTACTCGTCATTGTTGATAGATCTTGATCTTGTCCGGTTATCAAGCGATGGTAAGCAATATACATACAATATAGAGGGTAAGCGGCAGCTTCCTCTAGATATTCTGTTGTATGCAATAGTTTGTGAGAAGGGAAAAGATAATAGTGTTGATTATGATACTCTCCAACGCGTGGGGCTTATGTTCTGCTTGAATGATATGGAACTTATATCCATGCTTTTGTCGCTTCAGACTATTTATCCCCAAGATCTCCGTTATTCAGATACGGCAGGTTTGAGGCAAATTCAATTTTTGAAAGAAATTAAATCAATGGATATACTTAAGCACTACTATTATGGCCAAGAACTTTAGTCTCTCCGCAAACATAGAAACCGGAGTACTTGGTAGTGAAAAGTATATCGTCACTGCCAACGTTGAAAATGTTGCTAACGAGATAGTTAGCCAATATCAAAGCGGAGTTCATTCGTTTACCATAATAGGAACGTATGGAACAGGAAAGTCATGCTTTTTGCTAACTCTTGAACGAGACCTAATTGGTTTGGGAAGACAACGTATGCTCATTAAGAATCCCAAGGCATTATCTCAAGTCAGTGGATATGATATCATCAATATCATCGGAGAGTATAAGTCTCTTGATGATTTAGTAGGTGAGAAAATAGCGAAGAAGGCAAATGGTGACAATACGATAGAAAGGCTTCGCAACTATTATAATAGATTGAAGAAGCAAAATAAAATGCTAGTCATCGTTGTTGACGAATTCGGGAAAGTACTGGAACACGCAGCTAAGAATGATGTTGAAAAGGAACTCTATTTTATGCAACAGCTAGCAGAATTTGCTAATGTACCTGGTCGTAATATTCTCTTACTAACTACCTTGCACCAGAATTTCAGTGCATATTCATCCAAACTCACCACTTACCAAAAGAATGAATGGATAAAAGTTAAGGGACGCTTTCAGGAAGTGGTATTTACCGAGCCCATTGAGCAATTGCTTTATATGGCAGCTGAGACGATTGATGATAATCATGATAAAGCTACAAGCCAGATACACCAGATATTCGAAATTGCGCAGAAGTCAAAATTCATATCTCCAACGCTTAAAGAGGAAATCCTTAGGAAGCTGTACCCGTTGGACGCTTTTTCTGCCAACGTCCTTACCAAAGCTATTCAAAAGTATGGTCAGAATGAGCGTTCCTTATTCTCTTTCTTAAATGCAAGGGGAGCAAACTCGCTGGTAAACTACGAAGCTAAAGAGAACTGCACATATAGTTTGAGCGAGGTGTACGATTATCTTGTGGCAAACTTCCACTCATACTTATCTGACGCTAATTCAGACTCAATGGGCTGGAGTGCGATTCTAGTTGCATTAGAGCGAGTCGAGTCTGCTGATTGGAAAGATACAAATACATTGATTGCTTCCATAAAAACAGTAAAATCCATAGGTCTGCTTAATATATTGGGTGGAGCTGGATTTTCTATGTCAAGGGAGAACCTATGTGTTTATATGGAATTGGCTCTTGGCATCATTGATGCCAATACTGTGCTGAACGAGCTTATTCGACTTCGTATTATCCGCTATGCGGAATATAAAACTCGCTATATATTATTTGAGGGTACTGACGTTAATGTCGAGGAAGAGGTAAGTAAGGCCTCTGCCATCGTTCCGATCCCAGTGAATCCCGTAGACGAGCTTCGCATTCTCTTTAACAATCATGTCGCTCCTGTAAAAGCAGAATATTATAACAGCGGCACACCGAGATATTTCGAATATGCGCTATACGACTCACCATTGGATATTATTCCAACTGGTGACGTTGACGGATACATTGAACTTATATTCTCTTTAGATACAAATACCGATGAACAGGTTTCTTCTTTTAGTGCCGGATGCTCGCATGCAATTATTCTGGCACTATACAAGAATACAGATAAAATCATACGATACCTACACAGAATTCAAGTATATGACTACATCAAAGAAAAAGTTTTAATAGACGATTCTGATAAAGTTGCTCTGAGAGAGATTATGCAGCTTAGAGCATACGAACAGAGTTTGCTCAATAAAGAATTCAAAGAAAGTCTTTTTTCCTTCAATGGAGAAGTTGCATGGTACTATAAGGGGCAGATTATAGATGTTAATAGCCAAAGAAGTTTTAATGAATTACTGTCTAAGGTCTGCAAGGACATTTACTATCTTACTCCAACAATTAATAATGAATTGATAAACCGTCATAAGCTAAGTGGCAGTATATCAACAGCCAGGGTTAAATATCTTCAGGCTCTAACCAGCGATAGTGATAAAGAAGATTTGGGGTTTGATTCTGAGAAATTTCCTCCAGAAAAAGCCATCTATTATACATTACTAAAGACTACAGGTCTGCACATAGATGGAGAATGGGCTGATACACCAGCTGACCATGGGATTATGTCTTTATGGGAAGCCTGTGAAAACTTTCTCAAAACAACTCAAGATAAGTCACGTAAAGTTTCAGAGTTGATAAAAATTTTATCAGAGCAGCCATATAAAATGAAAATGGGTGTTCTCGATTTCTGGATTCCTACCTATCTTTATATTAAAAGGTTGGATTTTTCACTCTTTGGAGCTAATGGTTCCTATATTCCTGAAATCAACATGGAGTTCTTTGACTTGCTCAAAAAACATCCGGCAGAGTTTTCCATTAAAGCGTACGCTGAAGATGGAGTCAAAATAGAATTTTATAACCAGTACAGAAAATTCATAAATGCCGACGTAAAGGAAAAAATTAAGAGCGATAAGTTTATAGAAACCATCAAGCCTTTCTTTTTTTTCTATAGTCATCTTAACGATTATGCAAAACATACTCGTAAGTTTGACCATGTGACAACGTTGCGTTTTCGTGATGTGCTGGCCCAGGCAAAGGATCCTGAAAAGACTTTCTTTGAAGATTTACCCGAGGCTCTTGGCTATGACAAAAACATACTAAACCGCGAAACGTTCGTGGCTGATTATTGCCATATAATTCAAAAAGCGGTACGCGAATTACGTTCATGTTATCGTTCCCTTATAGACCGTATTGAAGGACAACTTATTGAGCGATTTGATTTACAAGCATTCGAGTATGCTGATTACATTATAGAGATACGGCAACGACTATCTCATATAAAAGAGCATCTTCTTTCTGACAAGCAACGTGATTTTTATAACCATGCGATGGCGGAATTTGACAATCGTCAGGAATGGTACCAAAGCATTTGTTATGCTGCACTTGACCAACCTTTAGAGCGGTTACGTGATGAGCAAGAAGAACAATTGGTTGATAATATAGTATTCCTGTTCCGGGAATGCGAAAAGCATAGTGTTGTGTCAGAAGCAATGGACTTCGTAGTAAATGACGAAGAACGAAAGCGTTCCAGTGAGATAGAGGAACAGATTGAGAACATTCTATCGGAGAATGACAACCTGAACATTTACGCTTTAATGAATGTTCTTAAAAAGAAAATGAAATGACTACGGTTAGACATATATTAGGTATATCAGGTGGCAAGGATAGTGCCGCTCTCTCAATATATCTAAAGCAGAAATATCCTCAGTTGAAAATAGAGTACTATAACTCTGATACGGGCTGTGAATTGGAAGAGACAGAAATCTTAATTGATCGTCTTGGGGCATATTTGGGTAATATAAAGAGACTCCGTGCTGCAGAAGGAAGCCCAGAACCGACTCCTTTTGAACACTTCTTAAAGGCATGTGGTGGTTTCTTGCCATCACCACAGGCTCGTTGGTGTACTCAGAAAATGAAATTGGCGGAGTTTGAGAGATATGTTGGTGACGACTACGCTGTTTCATATGTTGGCATTCGCGGTGACGAGGACCGTGACGGCTATATCTCCTCAAAGCAAAATATTCAGGCAATTTTCCCATTTCGACGCAACATCTGGAGTATCGATGTCATAAATAAAGTACTTCATAATGAGCAGCAAGAGCAGATCATCGACATTTACAGCAGATTATGCACGGAGTTCCAAAGGGAAGAAATTATGGAGATTCTGAAAAAGAACATCAATAAACAGTACTATTATTCTAAGAAGCTCAATGCATTACTTGATATTGACGTAAAGTTGTTCAATCACGTAGTTTTTGAATATCTGAAGACTACTGATTATCCAGTCGGAAAACTTGAATCATTCCCATTGCTTGACAATGACGATGTTCTTGTCAAGGATGACATCTTCCGTCTACTTCGCGAGAGCGGTGTTGGTGTACCAGCATATTATGAAGAAATCCCTTTTGAAGTAGATGGAAAAACTGGAACATATTGCCGCAGCCGTTCAGGATGCTATTTCTGCTTTTTCCAACAAAAGATTGAGTGGATATGGCTATATGAACAACACCCTGACTTGTATAGGAAAGCTATGGAATTCGAAAAAGATGGCTACACATGGAATCAAGGTGAGAGTCTTGCAGAATTGATTAAACCAGAACGTATTAGAAAGATTAAATTAGACATTATCAAGCGTCAAGAGGATAATAGAGCCAAACAAAAGGGCACTACGTTAACTGACCTGTTCGGAGATGATGTCATGTGTACTAATTGTTTTATATAAATGTTAAAGGCAAACGTAATATGGCCAGATAGTCGACGATTCAAGTCGCATAGTGAGTGGGAGCCAATAGGTTTCTTCTCTGAAGGCTTGTGTAATGCAACGATATTCGACCTAAAATTGGGATTTTTCTCATCATCAGCCATTAATGTTTTATGCGATGGGTTCGCATGCTTCCTATATAATGGTGGCAGAATGAGGCTAATCATCAATGATATTTTATCAGAGCAAGACAAGCAAGCAATCACCAATGGATTATCTAAAAATGAAATACCAGCCTTTAACATAAAAGACTTAGAAGGACTGAAAGATGCGTTGTCTGAACGAGACAAACATTTTTTTGACTGTTTGGCGTGGCTTATCCGTAATGAAAGAATAGAAATAAAAGTCATTACTCCTCATGACGGGACTGGCATTGCCCACACGAAATGTGGTCTATTCGGAGACGGGGTAAACCGTGTAGCCTTTGACGGATCTTGCAATTTCTCTCGTACAGCGCTCATTGACAATTGTGAAAGTATAACGGCTTTCTGTGATTGGGATGGTGGGCGTGATATGTACAAAATCAATGACATAGAAGATGATTTCAATTGGACGTTCCAAGAAAGAGACACAACTGTCGACTATGTTAAAGCTGAGCAAATTAGAACACATATAACGAACTCCTTTAATGCGAAAGATATAAAAGAACTTCTTGAAGACGAATTTAACATTGTTCAGAAAAGAGTTGAATCAAAAATGTCTCGTACCGTAAAAGGGTTTCTCATTCGAGCAAAGGCCAAGGTAACTGAGTCCATTGAAAAGATTAAGTCATCAGAAATTCACAATCAAAAAGCTAATAATGAGCCAAGATTTCCCTATGCTTCTGGGCCACGGCCATATCAGCAACAAGCTTTTGATAACTGGAAGAAAAAACAATGTGGTTTTTTTGCTATGGCCACTGGTACCGGCAAGACAATAACATCCCTCAACTGCCTCTATGAAATTTATAAACAACTTGGATATTATAAAGCTGTAATACTAGTGCCAACCCTCACCCTAGTTGACCAATGGGTAGAAGAGTGTGCGAAATTTAATTTTAAGCACATACATAAGGTGTGCTCAAAAAATTCTAATTGGCGTAACGAAATCGACACGCTGTTAATGCACGAAGATTTCAACCCGACCAAAGAGAAAATCTCTTATATCATTATTTCTACATATGCATCATTTGCCCGTGCTAACGTATTTCAAACATTGAATTCTTTGCCTATACGAACGCTTCTTATTGCGGATGAAGCACATAATATGGGTTCGAAAAGAATCCTTGATAGACTTGAAAGTATTAAATTCAAGCGTAGGATAGGGCTGTCTGCAACTCCAGACCGTCAATATGATGATGTCGGTAACAGAAAACTTAATGAGTTCTTTGGCATCAGTGATCACTATACTTTTGAATACACTATGAGAGATGCTATAGACAACAATTTTCTTTGTCGCTATTATTACTATCCGCATCTTGTTCATCTCAATGATGAAGAAATGGTGGAATACATGAAAATCAGCAAGCAACTAGCCAAGTTCTATAATTTTGACCGTTGCTCCTTTCCCGGCAGTGATGATGTATTAATGGCTTTACTGCTAAAACGGAAACGCATAATTCATAAAGCAGCAGGAAAGGAACAGGTATTCAAAAGTATTTTAGAACAGCGCTATCAGGAAAAAGGGAATTTGAAATATACTCTTGTGTATGTTCCTGAAGGTATTAAGCTCGATGAACAAGCTGATATTTTTGACACCGATGAAATGTTGGAATCCGATGAAGTTGCAGAACATATTATAGATCGCTACACACAAATTGTGCGAGAAGTTAGTCAAACAACAACGGTTAAGAAATTTACCTCAGACTCAAAAGACCGCGATAAGGTGTTGGAGGACTTTGCTTCTGGAGACCTTGAAGTACTCACGTCTATGAAATGTCTTGACGAAGGTGTGGATGTTCCACGTAGCGAGATGGCAATATTTTGTGCCAGCACTGGAAATCCTCGGCAATTTATTCAACGTCGTGGACGCATCCTGCGCACACACAAAGACAAATATAGTGCGGTTATACACGATTTGGTTGTTGCTCCCATAGTGAATAGTATTTCTGAAAGTTTCAATATGGAACGAAGTATGCTCGCCAGTGAACTTAAACGTGTCCATGATTTTGCATCCCTTTCTGAAAATGCAGACTATGCGTTGATAGAATTGGAAGATATAGTATCTTATTATAACTTAACTATTTTATAGCTGTATGACATATACAACAAACAACGACAAAATGCTTGAAGCTGTACTGATGAATCCAGACTTAATGAAGTTTGGCAACTACAGTACTGCGGACATTACGTCTATCTTTCAAGCGCTTGATTCGGACAATTATGTGATTAGTGCTGTCGCACAAATCATAAAGCGTTCCTCTGAGGGCGCAACCGAGAAAGAAATCTACAAAGAGGTTACAGAGTACTTGAAGAAAAATGTCTAGCATATGATAATCAAACAGATAACCATAAAGAACTTTCGAAGCTACTATGGCGATAATAAGTTCGATTTTTCAGATGGATTGACCCTAATCATCGGTGACAATGGCGACGGTAAAACCACCTTCTTTGATGCCCTGCTGTGGCTGTTCAATACTACAGTAGAGAACAATAGCATTGATAACGTGTCAGAGATGCGAAAATCAAAGATGGAAGTAGGAGATTGCGATGACACAATGGTTTCAATGCTGTTCGAACATGACGGTGAAAAGTTAATTGAAAAACGCTTCTCTTTTGAACGAAGAGAAGATTTTACGTTCAAGACGGGGCAAATTATATTCCGTGGATATGAGGGGAACGGTTCTGAACGTGAAATCGTGAATGGCAAGAGCCTAATGGACAGATGTTTTGATGCGTTTATCCAGCGTTTCAGTATGTTTAAAGGAGAATCGACACTTAACGTTTTTGATAATCCTGCTGCACTCAAGGAGTTAGTGGATAAGTTTTCAGATGTCCGTAAGTTTGATGAGCTGGTAACAATATCCTCAACCATGGAGGAAAAGGCAAACAAAGCTTATACAAAAGAATGCAGTACTGATAAAAAAATAGCAGGAGAAGCTAAGAATCTAGAATATCAGTTAGTACGTGTGTCTAATGATATTTCCAACAAGAAGAAGGAAATCAAGGATAAGCAGATGTCGGTCACGACTTTCACATCCAAACTTGCTGAGCTTGAAAATAATCAAGAAACGACAGAACGTTATACGGAAGTTAGCGATCGCCTAAAGAATCTCAGGGAAAAAGCAAACAAGTTGCGGGGACAAATATCCATGGTGGACAAAAATACAGCTTTACTTGATAAGTTGTGGATTCTTTGTGCTTATCCAACTATACTTGACGAATTCAAGAAGAAAAGTTCAGCTCTTAGCAAAGAGAAACGTAAACAAAATGATGGCTTCCTAAAGCAGAAGGCTAAGGAACAAGGGAAACTGGAAGCTATCAATGATATTTGCGACGCTTTAGAAGGAGGGGCAACAAAACTACCTTGGTATCTTCCTGACCAGGCCACTATGGAAGAGATGATTCATGACCATGTCTGCAAGGTATGTGGACGTCCGACGCCGGAGGATTCTGATGCATATAAGTTTATGGTTGCAAAACTCAATGAGTACAAGGAGCATGCGGCTGCTAAGGCAAAAGCTGAAAAAGATAAGGAGACTGTGGACCAAAAGGAGCTTTTTACAAGTCGTTATGTCGAAGAAGTACATAACCTAAGCATACGACTCAGTGGAAGCAAGGAGCAGGAAGTATCAGGCATTAAGACCGAGATATTCGATCGTCTGAATCTTGAGGCAAGATTGAGAGAAGATTTGATTCAACTGGAAGCTAAAATACAAGATACGGATGATGAAAAGGCACGTCTATTAATCCAGGCCGGAAACGTGTCCGAAGAAGTCCTGCAAAAGACATTTACTGATATCAAGGGTATGTTTGAGCAGAAAGGTCGCGCAGAAAAACGCCTAGTGGAACTAGAAGGCGAGCTTAAAGAACTCAAGGCACAGCAAGTCGAACTTCAAAAAAAATTTGATGATCTTAATCCTCAAAGTAATCAGGTTAAGGTGTATCGCGATGTTCATCGTGCTTTAGAAGCCATAGCTCAGGCCTTCCGAAATGCTAAAAGTGAAAATCTCCGCCGTTTCCTAAGCGCCATGGAAGAACGAGCCAATGAATATCTAGAGAAACTCAGTGCTAATGATTTTCATGGAGAAATACATTTGCGCCAAACTGCCGATGCATCCACAGAGATTAGTCTGTTTAGTTCCAATGGTACAGAGATTAAAAATCCGTCTGGTTCTCAAGAAACAGTAATGTATATGACCATTCTTTTTGCTATCTCAGACTTCACAGATGAGAAACGAGACGAGAACTATCCTCTTATCTTTGATGCCGCAACATCGTCATTTGGAGATTCTAAGGAAGAAGAGTTCTATAATATAATAGATAAACTCAACAAACAGTGCATAATCATAACAAAGGACTTCATTACTAAAGGTCAGCTTCGTCTCCCTGAGCTAGACAAACTTACATGTGGAGTATACCGCATAAAAAAAGCTTCAAACTTTGACGAGCGAAATATGGCCACAATACGAACTATGGTAGAAAAGATAAAATAACTATGGAATCATTATATGATGCATGGAGCCGCCGTAATCCCGAGTGGGAGACGCGCTATCAAGAATCCATTATGGATGTGTTTACTGATTATGGTCGCGGTTCTACGCAATACCAATCTGCAAGAGGGAAGTATTTCGGTGCTGGTTATGAAGCCTACATAATAGCTTTTTTCATTGGTCTATATCATAATCAAACAAAGCCTCTAGTTATAGACAAGGACAAACGGAAAACTTATGGGCAGGCTATTCAATATTGGGGCAACCAAGAAAATAGATTTGGACGCATGTCTTATGGAGAAATCCGTAGCTACATCTTTGCTGCACTTATTGCCAAAACTGATATTGACCTCATCGCTTTGGATAAGGGGGAGACAACTATCCGAAAAGTTGTTGACCTACTCATTGAGAAGATGGAACAGTATGCCAACTTTGGATTCTCATATATGCAAGAAAAGATGGAAGTCGATCCTAATTATTTCTTCAAAGAAACAGCCTTTCTTCACGAATTCCTGACTTTTATCAAGCTGGAAGATGAAGATCAAAAAGATGAAGGAATAGAAGAGCTGCAATAAAACATTCTGTTAGTTGTTAGTTCATTTCAACGTAGCTAATGACTGATGCCAACTTTCCAGTTAAGTAAGCAGAAAAAATCCTATTAATTGCTCAGGGTAATACACATAGACAATATACTTTGCGTATTGCCCTTTGATAACCCCACGTTCCCCATTATATGTGGCCTTTTTCTACTGAGCCGAATGAAAACGCAATGGTATGATGAACGAAATGCAAAAAGAGGAATAATCATAATGACTATTCCTC
>ENA-OWLR01000092-OWLR01000092.1-metagenome-genome-assembly--contig:-NODE-92-length-24899-cov-5.751530_pt1 | contig 24899 bp, 41 predicted proteins | sample MGYA00245352_ERZ651110 | MGnify/ENA primary metagenome ERZ651110 (study PRJEB26857, sample SAMEA4031765) | metagenome | biome: human; feature: oral; material: saliva | place: Philippines | collected 2014 | study... | reverse complement strand
TGGGTATTACAACTATGGAAAGGTGTTTATGGACACAACCTTTAAGAAAGATAACCGTTACGACCAGAAGCGCTGGAAGGTTATCATCACCAACGTTCGCGGAGAGATTCCCATAAAGCGCGGTGTTGAGACGCGCATGGTTGATTACTCAACGCAGCGTACCTCAACAGTACCAATTTATGACAATATTCGCGGACTACTTGGAATCAATCTCGAGCTTTTCTATGAGGATAATCCAGAGCCAGAATTTGTAGCATATTTTGATTGCAAGCAGCAAGCAATTGATAATGCTAACAATGGTGAATTTGAGGTACTCGGATTCGATGGCGAAGTAAACAGAGTTGAAGGTTTTAACAATGATACCGCCATTTATTACTGGTATGATGCTGTACCAGATGATGATATTTTAAAGCTCATCTGGCATCACGATAATTTACTTGAGTCGCAGCTCCCCGATACGTATACGGTTGAAGACATTAAGCGACTCGCTAAAAAGCATTACTCCATCGTAGAGGACGAACCCGAACAAATGTTCGATGATGATGAGACCTGGCGTTATGAGGACGAGAATCTCTACGATTACGACGATGATTATAATGATAATAGTGGCTGCGAAGAATAGGAGATTACATGGCTACTTATATTGCACAATTTAACGAGTATACACACAAGGTTCAGACTCTAAAGGTCTCTAGCAACTTTAAGGTTGCGACCGCTCTAGCCACTGCTGGTGACTATAAGCGTATCTATGACCTGCTCTCAATCATGTTTGACTACAAGGCTATTGAGAACCTTAAACTCGACAAGGGTGTTATTCTACCCGACGGCAAAGGTGTCAGACGCACATCACATAAGATGACCACCTTTGATTGCAAGAACCTGTTTGACGCATTTGGTGCGCTCCAAGATTTGTCAACGAGAAATGACATTTTGATTGTCATTGTCACAAATCCTCGACCACTTATGTATATCGACTTCCAGAACAATCTGGACGAATCGGTGCCAAAGTATATGAATTGGAAGTCTGGCACCATCTACCAGTGGGCAAAGTAAATTAGCAAAATAACCGTCTCCCCGTGTGATATACTTGTGTAGTTAAGGGCGTAAAATACGCTAATCGAAACTATGAGAGGTGATTTACATGGGGAGACGTGCCGTTATTACAGTTGATTATCTCTATACCATTGGGACGACTAATAAGTTAACCATCGAGGAGCCTTTTGAGGTCAATATGGACGACGGCGAGGTAGGCTTTGAGTTTTCCGAGTTAAAAGCATTACGCGAAATGGATTACAAAATCGACTGGCGACCAGATACTACGTTTGAGGAACTTAAACGAGTTTTACGTCAATACGCTAAAGGTGACGAGTTTTTCGACATCTACCCCGTAAAACTCGATGAGCAAAACGTTCTCGCAAAGAGTATTATTGACGACGCAGTTGTTTTGTTTCATAACATGATTGCTGAAATCGACCTGGACGCTCCAGACGATTACGACGGTTCAGATGATGAGCTAATAAGTCAGCTCTATCGTGTGACTGAGCAAGTTGTAAATACGTATGCTCGCGTAGTATTTGACATCGATGTAAAAGTTTACGAGTAGGCGAGCCTGGGAGGATTAAAACATGTCTAAAAAGTTTAAAGTCGGAATCGACTTGAAATGCAATATCAAAAATGACTGTGAGTTATTTTACCTCAATGATTTTAAAGACTACGACTTTTACAATAAGCTTTCAGCGCGAGACGCTGTACGAACTAAAGTATACAACGTTCTCGCTGGCAAGCAAAACGCATTGAATCGCGAAGAATTCGGCAATACATGGAACGACATAAATCGTGAGATTTTTAGATACGTCTCGCTATTCACACATCGCGTCTATAATCAAGAGCATGAGGACGTCAAACTTGAATTTGATGACCTTGATGCGCAACCATTAAGCGTAAACGCAGAGTTAATTAGTGCTCTCAGACCAGCAACTATCGTGTTTGATGCAGATGTTGTCGCGGAACTAACTTGCAGAGTTGAGTGTGCTGATTCGGAAGATAAAGATATTGTAGCTATTGGTATTGCAGATGCACTAAGGCGTTATATCCGAATCGAACTTGATTACGCGGCGGATACAACAATTTCGTTTATTGAGTAGATGATAATATGAGTGAAATGCTAAAACTTTACGTTCGCGGCGGGTTTGAGTTCGTTGATGAGGACACAGGATTTACAACAAGCGACTTCGGAGTTAGTGACAATAGTATCAATGAGCGTGTTACCAACAGGGCGACGCCTGGCTATGAACCCGAGATTGAGTTTGTTAAAGAGTGTATAGAGGATGGCGTATACGACAGTGCTGCCAAACTTGCACACGCCGTCGCTGAAGTACCGCACGTTGAAAAGATTGACTATGTTGGAGATTTGAGTATCGGATATTATGGAGTATACATCACTGCCACCGCACCATATGGTCAATCAACTAAAAGTAAAACAGAAGTCGGTATCGGTCTCGAAATCATCGTTAAAGTTAAAGACCGCAACGGTGCCGATACGCGGGACATCGCCCATGAGGTAGCGAAAATCTTTAAGAATGACTTATCAAAGCGGTTAAACACGTACGTTGATAATATCACCGTCGAAACAAGATATATTTAACCATTGGAGGTTTACTATGCCACAGAAATATGAGATTGCTATTACCGCAGACATCAACGCCGTTCGTAGGTGTGCTGGGACACTCGATAACTTTATTGAACAAGAGTGTTATGGAGAGCTTGCTGAACATAAATCTTGCAAAATGCCTGTAAATGACGCGTTTTTGAGCAATACCTATCTCAATGAGAGTATTGCTTACACGCAAATTGCGTGTGAGGATATTGTGGACGAGGTTCCAATCGAGTGTATTGATGATATTACCATCACCGATTGCTCACTTGATAGTTTTAGACTTGAGCGTCTCACTGGTCAACTTGTTCCTCGCGGGAGCAAAAACTGGATTGATGTTGCTGAACAATCAGTTGCTGAGTTTACCATTACCGCCGAGGTTGGTGACGACTGTGATTTGACCGAGAGACAAATTGTGACGGCTGTAGCTGATGTGATTGTCGAATCTATTGAGAATAGTGCAGACGCTACTGACATTGACGTCCAAACAACTTCTGAGGTAATGTAAGTTACGCATAACTGAGCCACCGCTAAGTTTTACGGATTATCCGTATGAACTGGCGGTGGTTTATTTTATGCGCCGAGTTTTCTACCTAAATTAGTTAAAATTTTAATATATTAAACGTGAATCGAGCAAATTCGCCAGTCGTTGCAATTGCGGAAGATTGTGAATTTTACGTGTAGGTGTGTGATACAATCGTCTTACAGAAAACGGATTAAGGAGCATCCGACATGACCGATAAAGAACTAGTTAAATTGATTATTGACAACACTAACGATTGGAAAACTCAGAAATTGTTAGCAAGCCTTGGTTACTATCCAGAGTATTTCATGTATAGCGATTCACAAGACGTTAGAGCTGAGGTAGCGAAACGAGGTTACGGTCTTGATATTCTTGTAAACGATTACTCACCTACAGTTAGAGCCGCCGTAGCCTATATTGGGCAATATTTAGATGTGCTTGTAAATGACAAGAATCCATATGTTCGCCAAACGGTGGCTCAATGGGAGCAATATGCGGACAAGTTGGCAAAGGATGAAAATGCTGGTGTGCGCTGGGTGGTTGCTCGTAATGGCTTCTGTCTCGATACACTTGTACATGATGAGGATGCAGAAGTTAGGCTAGAGGTTGCCAAGCGCGGATACGGTCTGGATATTCTCGTGAATGACGAGGACGAGGATGTTAGACTAGAGGTAGCTAAACAAGGCTACGGTCTGGATATTCTTGTACACGACAAAGACCATATTGTTAGGCGCGAGGTTGCAGAACACGGATACGGTCTTGATATTCTCGTACACGATAGTGCTGCTTATGTAAGAAGCATGGTCGCACATCGAGGTTATGGTCTTGACATTCTTGTGCACGACGATTTTTACGATGTTCGTAAAGCGGTTGCTGAGGAAGGTTATGGTCTTGACATTCTCGTGAACGATGAAAGTTTATGGGCTCGCGGCGCCGTAGCTCAACAAGGTTACGGTCTTAACATTCTCGTACATGACAAAAATTCACTTGTTCGTAGTTATGTGGCAGACCAGGGATATGGTCTTGACATTCTCATAAACGATGATTGTTCAGATGTTCGAGCTGCTGTTGCTAGACAAGGTTATGGTCTGGATGTTCTTGTTAACGACGGCAATCCTTTTGTCCGACGCGCAGTTGCGGAACAAGGCTACGGATTGGATACTCTAATTGCCGATTGTAATAGTCTTGTTAGACTTCCAGCGGCAATAAAAGCTAACAGTCTAATGGCTTTAGTTAACGATTCAGATTCATTCGTGCGTTATGAGGTTGCTGAGGAAGAACACTGTCCAGAAGACGTACTAATTGAACTCGTCAAAGATGATGACGGCAATGTTAGAGACTCCGCTTATCGTAAGATGCGACATCTTGTTTACAGAAAGCTCTTTTACTAATTCGCAAAAAAAAACGACGGTTATTGTGCTAACATATAGTCGTTAACCGTTGACCGAAAGGATTTACTATGCGCGACGCTTTTTATGAGGTATACGACGAATTTATCGAGCTATATGATGACTATTTTCTTGCAGCTAGAGAGATTGGCAAGAAGTTTCCAAAGTACCGCGGAACAGTATATGTGTTCGAGAATTTTGAAGAATTTGCAATCTATGAGCTAAGTGAAGGCGAGCTTTGGAATCTTGTTAACCTTGACACACCGTATGCGAAAATACTCAATCTAAAAGATGCTATTGATTTTGATTCTCTCGGTCGCGATATTGTTGAGAACCTAGACCTCAAAAACGTATTTCAAGTCGGTGAAAAGGTATTTGTTCTCGTGGACATGAAAGCATAATCGAAAGGATTTAACATGCGTGAAGCTCAATATATTGTGTATGACTCACTTGACGAGTTACGTGAATTATATCCAGACGCAGCGAAGCATATTGCGATTGTTTTCCCAAACTATTGCGGTAAAGTTTATAAATTTCTCGACTTGGACGAGTTCGGAATTTACGAAATGACCGAAGGTTATCTCAGAAACATTATCGATTTCGATACGCCAGATGTAAGACCGATTAACCTCGAAGAAGCGATTGATTTTCATACGCTTGGGCGCAATATCCTCGATGCTGGTCTTATAAACGTAACTTATTATAGAGGGTGTGTTTATGTCCTCCCCGACTTGAAATAATAAAAGTTAACTAAGGTTAACTTTGATTGAAAGGATTTAAAATGTACTATTGTTCGCGTGCATACGATAACTTTAATGAGCTTATGGAGTCTAGTCACGAGACAGCAATCATGTTGTTGAAACAACTTGATTTGACACTTTCGGATATTAAGGACGAGCCTTGGGCAAATGACCAATTAGTCGTTTACTTTAGCATCGGGGACTATGCTGCTTATGAACTAACAGACGGCTGGTATAGCGACTGCAATTTTGACAGAGATTTCAACGGCGCCCCAAACCCGATGGACTACATTAACACTGAGCACCTCGGCGAAGACTTGATTGAACAGGCCGATTCAAGTGTTTGTCTCTTATTGCCAAACGGTAAAGTTGTAACTACAGATTACGGCTGGTAACAAAATTAACCCCTAGAGATAATCCTCTAGGGGATATTTTTATTCCGCGTAACAGACTTCCCGAACCCACTCAATAAACTCACCCGTATAAACATACAAGCCACACGGTAATTGTTCACAATTGTTAGTAAAGTTTGAGTGAACCTCTAAATCAACCTTTCCACCAGTAACTTTTTTAATCTCACGCTTTGTGATACTTCTACGAGTATCGTCAAAGATTGCGAGACGCTTATAATTTACGACCATATCTACGCCGTTAAATTTGTCATCGTTAGTGTTCTTTGAACCTTGTAGATGGTACATGAGATAACACTCTCGATACAGAGCTGGATATACACGAGCAATTCTTGATTTGAGTTCACCGAACGAAAATAGCTCTGGTTTGCGCGGCAGTATAGTATTAAAGTGTTCACCTTTGTTAGTATCAGCGTGAGGTTTAAGCATAAAACCATCTTTGCTCACGGTGCAATTTAACTCCAACCACGCGTCGTAAAACTCAACAGGCGTTGGAATATGTAAGTTCCGCTCAATCAGTTCATAGAATACATCTACAAACGGTGGCAGCAAAGCATTCTCAAAATATGTATCGCGGCGATTGGGTAGTGTTTTGTATTCATCGAACATATGTTCGATTGAATCAGTATCAACGTCAATCCAGTTGCAAGGCAACGAAATTCCGTTGATATACCAACCGTTCCAGTATTTGATGACGTAATTTTTAGTCATATGACCTCACTTTCTATTTGTAAGAATAGTATGAAAATTAAAACTTGTCAACGTTTTTTTTGTCGTGTAATGGTATACTTAATATTGCAAGTGTTAAAGACAAGTGATTGGAACAACGCATGGAAGTGATGTTTTATATTATTGCTGGGAAGTTTAATCCGCCAAATGATGATTTTCCAGTAAAGACGCTTATTACTAAAGATAAGTTTGCAGACTAGTACGCTCAAGATTGCACCAATTTGTTAGACCAGCAAGATATTTTTAAGATTATTGACAAGATTGAGTCTGCAATTACAAACGGAATTGAGTGTGTCCCACCACGTAAAGATGTTGGGTTCAATGGCTTTGTTGTTGAAGATGTTATAGACACGGGATATTGGTTCTGGATTGATACTGATAACACGGTATGTGTAACCTGTAGGTTAGATATCGAATTTGATATATTTGCAGACGAAAACCATAAATTAACCAATGAGCTGTTATTGGACATGCTGCACAAAGCTATTGAAAAAGCGATAGCGAAATCTGGTCTATCAAACATCGTTAACGATGTTGAAATGTAAAATCTAAGGAGCGCAATCATGAATAAACTGACATATTCAATCGAGTTTTCATTTGATATTGATGCTGGAACCATTGAACTACTTGACAATGATAAATGGTGTGTCAGCCAGCTCATTGCTCCAGAAGTGTTTGTTGAGCGTTATCAAAATTACAAACTCGAATTGATGGACAAGGCGCACGTTGACAAGATTGCGCAGCAGGTGCTAAAAATTGCGGAAAACGCTGTTAAAAACGTGGAAAACGCTGTTAAAAACGCATTCAAAAATGTTGGTTGTGTGACTGGTACATGCATCGATTTCGAGACTGACATTGACCATGTAGATATCGCCGACATCGTGTATCCAGGATACACATTTTGGTATGATGAATATGGAAACATTGGCGCTAGATGCAAAACTTTGATTGTTGCGGATGTATTTACAACAACAGACGCAAGTATTGACGACGTTTGGCTGCACCTAGCACTAAATACTGTAATAAAGCGTGCACTCAAAGACGCTGGGTTTTACGGTAAGGTTACCTGGTTCGATTTCGATTTTTAAGGAGATTGGTTATGGATAGATTTCAAATTACCGCAGATATTGACGCGGTCTTGTGGCTCGGAACTCTCTTACACTACAAGCACGTTCCAAACAAAATTGAGTATGCAAACCTAGAGGAACTTTTCGAACTTGATGGAATCTATGTCCCATCTCGTAATGAGCTTGAAAAACAACTTGTTACGCTGAGCAAAGATATCAAGAAAGAATTTAATCTATATTTGCGTGAGATTGCCGATGCGCGTAAATTCGGTATGTATATTTTAGACGTTCAGTTGCCACTTGGTAACGAAGCATTTATTTCCAAGCACGGAACTGCAAATGTGTTTGTAAACGGAACTTTTGAAGTCGTTATGGACATGAATGTTTCAACAGAGGACGTTCGCGACATTGTGGGTGCCGCGCTGGATAGAGCAGTTGATGCAGTATACCAGAGCAGTGATTATTTGAGCGCGTGTGATGCAGTGTGCCTTGACGTTCAAGAGATTGGAAACTAACATGAACGAAGAAATTGCTGGATATGTATGGGTAGATGTGTATCTACTGTTAGAAAAAGTTACATTTAATAATTTCAACGTCTCGATTACTGATAAAGGTATTACACTTGATATGCTTCTGAGCGAGTTTGAGGATTTAGATTCATATAGCCTGCCAGATTTATATGCAGGAGCAAGACGCGATGTGGAAAGATATGTGGATGCCCTAAAAGAGCCATTAAATGATATCCTCCGCCCGCTTTTTGAAAGTCACACCGCCGTTATGAGCGACGATGCTAGTACTAACGACATCATTGTGTTTAAGAACGGTTGTGTTTGGGTTAGCCGCCATTTCCGCGCGTATGTTGTTGGTCAGAATCCAAAATTGCCAAAAGAGGAACTCAACGAAAAAATTGAACAAGAACTTTCCAAATATCTCGATAAAGAGGTAGCTGGCATTTCACCAGAATTCATTTACGCAACCGTTGTGCCAGCCATTAAGTAATTTAGATTGGAATTCAAAATGATTGAATATAATAGTTTAACTGTGACATTTCAAGTTGATTTATATACAGTATGCGATAGGTTTACACCAGATTTGAGAATGTTGAGCCATATCGGTCACTCACAGATTGACGAGGATGATTTTAAATTGCTTTTTGGCAGTAATACTAATGTGGCAAATGATTATTATCAGACTTTACACGAGATAAACCACAGTTGTCTGTATGATTCAATTAGACAAGCCCTCAAACAGAATTTTGAGCTACTGCTCATTAACTGTAATCGTGGTGATGAGCCAGTTTATAAGTTTGCAGATTCCATGAATAACTTGGTATTGTGCGGAAAAGCTCCATATGTAATTGCGGTCGAGACTCCAGAAGAATTGAATGCCGAAGATAAACATGAGCTGCTTATTAGGGTATGCAAGACGATTAACGACGAGCTTAGCAGGTTTGAAGTTCACACGGGTTCAAGTGCATTTCTTGAAGATGTGTGTACATATTAAAGATTGGAGGAACAGAAAATGAGTGAAGATATTAGCGGGCACGTCACTTTAGATACCTATTTAGTATTCGACAAGGCTAAAGTAACTAACGAAAATAGCCGTCTAACTAATAAGCGAATTGGTTTTGATACTTATGTTTATGAGTTTCATAGAGACTTATATAGTACGTCTGATTCGTATGCGGAAGCAGTACTCAGTTTGAATGAGTATATAGATGCTTTGGGCGAATACGCTAAAGATGTTATCGAACAAATGTTCGATTCTTGCACCTTCGATGTATGGAAGACGTCATATACTTCGGACGTTGAGGTAGCTTCCGATGGTATTGCAACGATTTGCATGAACTCGAATGTGTGGTTTGACGGAGTTAATCCATCTTTGCCAAGGGACGAAATTGTCGCCGAGCTAAAGCAACGAATTGACAACCGACATAGTGGTGATTTGGCGGGTATTGGCAACGCACTAACCGAAGTCGTCGTTGGCGTGCATATTGATTAGATTAACCAGAAATGGAGTGACTAAATGCGTATTAGCACAACAATATCCGCGAGTTTTGCGTCAAAGACGTACGTTTCGGGCGCCACAAACGCAAACATGAACGGAGCCATCACTAGTGATAACCCAGAAGTTTTTATAAAAACATTACGTCTTTGGAGTAATAATTACGCTAGAAACGCTGTTGAATCTGCGCAGAGTTATATCTCAGATGCAAAACACGAGTTTGTTGAAGAATTAAAACGCCAATTTTCAACCTTGGAAACGTTAGAACCAGAGATTATTGACTTTTGTCCACGATACGACGTTTGTAGAGACGCGGTGAAAGTTATCTTGGCAGGATATGATTGCGTAGAAATAATAAGCAAGATGTATCTCAACGTGACGTTAGACGCCACAGTCAAGCACATTAACCAGGACACCGCTAATGAACTGGCAAGTCTATTAGCTACCGTTAAAAGCTCAATTGAAGATACTGTAAATTATATCGAGACGCGATACCATGTATCTATTAAGTACGCTGTAGACATTGCTTAGAGGGGAGTATTAAATGAAAAATGAGACTACTGAAGTTATGATAGGATTTGACGTAACACGAACCATTGAACAAATAACTATTGACGATGATAATAAAGAGTTAGTGGAGAGAAGCCTTGATGCTGGTGAATTTGCGAACTGTAGCGGTCGTTCAGTTATCGAGGCAGATGCAATCATAGATGACGCCGTTAATAAAATGAATGATTGTTTTGCAAGCCTAGAGGTTGACAGTTTAATGGTTCTCAAAGAACGATTCGAAAAAGAAATTCAAGTAAAATCTTTTGACGACCCCACTATTGAAATGTGGGTGTCTGATAGCGGAGACGTATACTTGCGTGGAAAATTGAACGTTGTAGTATCTAATCATAACGGCTTCTCAAACGATGACGTGGATTATATTGAGGGCGTCGCAGATGATGTTATGACAAACAACATAGATAAAGTAACTGATATAACGTGGTACGTCATGCTCTAGGCGCTCTACTATTTTCAAGATTACTTAAAACTATTGTTAGCAGCAATTAAGGTGGTGACATAAATGACTAGCAAACACAACAAACATCTTAGCTATGGAATTGAGATGGAACTCGACTTTCTATGCGGAAAAATCAATGTTAACGCAGATGGCAGGCACATCCGTAGAACATACATCGACCGCGAGACGTTGGCAAAATGCAGTGGGCGCTCACTTAACGAAACCGTGGAGTTCATTGCATACGGAAATAAATCTTTAATTGAATGCTTAAATATGATTGTTACCGAGGTTAGACATTCGATTTCGGCGGAATTCGAGGACTAGCATGTCACTTTTGCAAAAAGTACATACAAGGGCGCATGGATTACTGGCGACGGTGACATAATGCTGCGCTGTAATGCTGATTGGATGGTTGACATTAAAACGTACGATTCAAGCAATTCGGTTGATGACGTCGCACTACTAATTAAAAATGCGATTGAGCGCGCGATTGACGGCAGTGAAATTAGTGTGAAGTACAAGGTTTTATACTAGGTAGTAGGGTACAGTTAGAAAGGATTATAAAATGACTAAAGCGGCGACTATTACCTGTGAATTTGAGTACAGTTTGTGTATTGGTCAGTTAACACAACAAGACGCTGAACTGGCTAACCAAGTGTTTAGATACGGGTCTGTCGAAACGAGTGAGTTTTATAGAATTGCTGAGCAATTGCGTGGCGAGATTCTTCCAGAATCGGAACTCGACCGCTTGGCAAATATCGTTAAAGATTCTCTATGTGAGAAACTCAAAACATCATTGCCCAGGCATTTCGTGTCAAATGGTGGAGCAAAGATTGCTAACATTAATTTAACCACGGTTTACTACGGAGATAAAGTTTTTGTAGACCCGCGCAGTCTCCGAGTGTACATGAATGTGTATATTTGCGTCTCAATTGAAGTGACTCTTGACGATAAAAAGTCGATTGACCGCGAAAAACTATTTAAGCTAATTAGCAACCGTTATGCCGATTTTGCATGGTACGGAGAATTATCCCGATACACGATTAGGACGCAATTTGGCGAGCTTGAGATTGAGTATAGATAGGAGTATCGATGAGTAAAACAGTATACATTACATGTGAGCTTGAGTATGAATTTACCATCGGACAATTAGCTGAGCAAGATATTAAGTTGGTGAAAGAAGCTACTGGCAAGGAAAGTCAATATATTGATTTTGCCGAGTTTTATAGACTGTCTCCAGATTTCCAAGGCGAGGTTCTTGCGCCAGAGAAATGTTTTCAAATTGTCCGTGATGTTGATGACACGCTACGGACAAAATTCTGCAAGCCTGTAGCAGAATACCTTATGTCAGAATGCAGAAGAAACATGGCGAACGCCAGAGTACGGGTGCCAAACTGCCCAAGCAACGTTTTTCTATATAGAGACGGAAGGGTTTGCCTAATTATACTCGCTACATGTTCGTTTGACGTGTGCATCGACGACTATCAGAAACTTGATAAAAACTCATTGCGAAATGTGATTAACACAAATTGTCCAACGCAGCACTTTAGCGGAGAACTTTCGCAGCTTTTCAATGATGTACAAATTAACGAGCTTGAGATTGAGTATAGATAGGAGAGACTATGTGTTGGGGCGAAGACCCAGAGGATTATAAAGATGTTTATCACGAAGGAGTAGTAAATCTATTTGGCGCCTGTGAAATCGGCGACCGAGGTGGCAAAGAAGAATATACGATTGGCAAAGTTTTTGGAACAAACAAGCAAGACTTATCGTGGGATGAGTTTATTGCAAAATGTCCAGAAGACGTCTTTGGAATTTGTCAAAAGAGCAAGCTACTCGATAAAATACAGGAAACCGCAGATAAAGTTATTGGTGAATGGCTTGAAGCAGTTGGCAGAAGCTACCATAATCAAATTGAGCCATTGAGTACTCAAGTCGATTGTGTCACCGTCAGCGAAAGCAGAATTGATTTTAATTTCAGATGCGACTATAAATTTTACTACGAACACACTATCTCACGGTGGACGAACGAGGACGGCGATTGGGACGAGGATGATGACATTCTTGTAAATATATTGAATGACGCGGGTTGGGATAAGGACTGCCCAGATGTTTGGTGCGAAATATATTTCAACGACCGCGACTTTAGCTTTAGATAACAACAAACTACCTGGTAACGGCACATGCTGTTACCAGGTAATTTCTGTTTTAAGCCGCACGAAATCAATTCTAAGGAGCCATTTATATTCAGACGGTTAATTACTCACTAAGTATCAATAACGTAGCTCAGAATTGATTACAGCAAGCCATTTTCTGTATGTATCGACTGCGGGGAGAGTTTTCTTGCGAATGCAAGGAGCTTTCCCCGCATTATTTGTATACAGACGAAACGTTCAAAACGTTCATTCCAAAATCGCGATTCTGGAGCCATTTATTAGTTATATGAAACAACGTTCATAAAACGTAAAAATATGTAGTATTCTATGTTTTGCATGGACAAAACAGTCACGAAGCCATTTTCAAAGCCATTTGCAAAATAAAAAAATGGCTCCGAAAATGAAAAAAATGGCTTCGAAATGGCAGAAAACGACCAAAAACATGCCCTCTGAGCTGGGCGTACCCTTTTCGCAGGTAGATGGCTTGAAAAAAATGGCGTCCAAAAATAGGCTCTGACCTGCTATTCTTTCTTTCAAAGCCATTTTTTTGATAGAAAAGGGATAAAAGTATACAGAATTTTGCAAGTGTAAAATCGCGAGGGGTTTTGCACACTTTTGGTTAAAAAAGTGGCTCCGAAAGGTATTTTCCCAGGTCAAGGCGCATTTTTCGAAGCCATTTTTTTCAAGCGATTTACCAGGGAAAACGGTACGCGCAGGTCAGATGGGGTGTTTGAAGCCATTTTTTCGATTTTCGGAGCCATTTTTTCGATTTTGCAAATGGCTTTGAACGCAAAAAAATGGCTCCGACTCTTAAAAGTTAACCGCAGCTAACTTATCAGATATAAACGTTTGAATATAATTATATGAACAATGTTCATAAAAAATAATTTCAAAAATATCTGGACTCTGGCGAAATTCTGCGGTATAGTTATATCCACGACGATTGGAGAACAAATGATTGCACGCGAACAAGCCATTGCTATTGCCGAGGATTATTTCAACGGAGACTTTAAGGCAAACTATTGTGAACATCGCTTTGAGTATTCCGAGTCCGAGAAACGTTGGTACGGCATTGTGTATTTACACGAGCCAGACTGGAGCAATCCTTACGCGGGTGATACGACACTGTATATTCCTTATGAGTTTTACATTGACGAGTCTGGAAAACTCACTGAAATGAATTATGGATATTCTATGAATGAGCTTGTTTGGTAGTATACTAGACGTACCAAACAGAAAGGACTTGCTATGGCATACGATGTTACTTACAACGCAGATTTTAATATTCTAGCAACCATTACCGCGCCGTTGTTTAAATCTACTGACCCAAATATCAAACTTGATACCAATGCAACTTTAAGTCTGGCAAACCTCGTGGCTAGTCACATCAACCGCGTGTACGAAACTGTGCCAACAAAAGTTGGTGCGGCAACAGTGAGACTAGACCGCGCATACGGCTCAGCTCCAATTCAAGAGTTTATTAAAGAGAAAGTAGCCAGCGGATACATCTATTCGGTAAAATTTAATGTTGCTTGGGAGATTTTTGGAGCAACCATTGACGTTTCCAGTCGAATTGATAAAGACCAGTCCGCACTTGACGAGATTAAGCGCGACCTTGAGTGGGAGTTGTCGTCAGATTTCAACACGAACAATATCCTGTTTGTTACCGACTATGACGCTCCAAAAGTTAGCGTAAAAATCAGCAACATTGAAATTACCGATAACGAGCTTGATGAATTTGAGCACGATATCATCGCAACTGTTAGGTACAATTTTGGAGCCGATTTTGATGGAAATAGAAAACTTGACTTTTACGATTGGTACGGCGAATTAAGTAAAACCAACAACATTCCAACGCTTAAACAGCTTATGTTTATTGAGGACATTGAGGATGAAACAGGCGAAACATTCAGAGGTTTCACCAAGGAAGCCGCCATGAAGTTTATTAGCGACTACGTAGATAATCGTGAAAGCTATGACGATTATATGGGCGATTGTTTGAATTACTAATTCTGGAAAGGACTGTAACTATTATGACTTCAGATGAGCGTATTTACGTCGCTAAAGGATTTCTTGACGCCGCTAAAAGGATTGACGAAATCGACAATAGCTATCTTTGTGACGACCCTGCTGCCAGTCGAATGCTTACAGTTAATCGTGTTGTTGGCTGGCAACTAGGTTGCCCAAATGACTACACATTTACGCGACTAGCTGAACTTATTGACCCAACGTGTAAGCCCACGATTACTGTTGAGAGTCTCACTGAGTCAATTACGAAGTATACGTCTGAGTGCTCTGAGTGCGGAGCAATCTTTGGAGATTTTCCGACACGCGAACAAGCAGAAACGACACACCCCACATATTGCCCTTGCTGTGGCTCGCGAGTGATTACACCTATTTCTGGAAAGGATAACGACAGTGAGTGCTAAAAAAAACAAATTAACATTTACTTACCAGAGGAACTGTATCCGAAGCTAAAGCAACTCGCCAATTGCTGGGGAGAATCAGTCAATGGGTACCTTAATTGGCAAATTAGATGCGAAGTCGAAGACTTTGAACGATTAACTGAGGGTGGGAAGTCACTTGAGCGAGCAGAACTGATTAAACCCGAGCTGTGCTACCGTACTAACCAAACATGCTACCTTGAATATTTTGAGTACATCCCAAAAGGTGGAGACGAAGCTGACCTCAGTTGGGATTGGACTTGCTCAAACTGCGATGCGGATTTAACAGACCGTTACGAAGATTTGGACATCAAAACACCAAAGGAGCTAGGTCTTTTTCACTGCCCTCATTGCGGAGCCAGAATTATTATCGACGAACCTCGAAAGGATGACTGTGCCAACTAATAAAACTAACATCGCAAACCAGCTGGTCAATGCTGGAACTGAGCTTGATAACATGGAAAATGCAACCGTAGAGGATGCGTTTGACAAAATCAATATTATTGTTAACTATTCGGACGAGCACGACGTTTTCTTGCCACTGTTTGACCGTTTAGCTATGCTCATTGACCCAGTTACCAACGTCGCCGTTGAAACTAATGAAGACGGCGACGTTGAATCTATATTCTGCGGTGGTTGTGGCGAGGAGTTTTCAACTGACCTATTCAATGAGCATGAGATTACACATTGTCCATATTGCGGTTGTCGCTTTAGGAACCTGCGACAAAATTAACGAACACTTGCCGCCGAAGTCAACGTGGATTATCCACAAAGGTTTCGGCGGTTTCTTTTGTTCGTTGAGAGTTCTCGCTAAATTAGTTAAAATTTTGATATATTAAATGCAAAACGAGCAAACGCGCCATTCGTTGCAGTTGTTAAAGATTATGAATTTCTTGTGTAACTGCGGCAAACGTGGTAAACTATATGAGCCAAAACAGAAAGGCGGCTTACATGTTTACTTATTACAATCTTAGGCGCAAGAAGCTAAGTTTCTCATACGCCATCCCATTCAATTTTACTCGCGACAACGATTATTACACGGGAGATAGCGAGTATAACTTACTAAAAAGACGCGACTATGTGCTCGTCAGATTCTTAAATGGTGGAGATGAGTACGATTGTCTACAAACCATTGACCTCAAAATTGGAAACCAACATAGTCTGCGGCAACAACTCGATAACGTAAACAAGTTTTCTCATGATACCCTTAAACGTTATGACGCCGATTTCTTGGCAGACTTTGCAAGAAACAAGCTCAGCATCGACCCATTCAAATTTTTGAAGAACGTTCCTATTTTTGAGATTGAAAATATGCAGCTCTACGTGTATATGCCACCAGTTGATGACTTTGGAAACCTTCAGATTGGCGATGACCGAATTGGCTATGTTGACGTGACCGTAGAGATTACAGTCATTACCGTTGATATGGGTTCTGAAGATTTCGAAAAATGCACCAAGGCAATATTTGCTGCTATATAGTCAAGTGGTATTGAAACTGAGCACGAAAGGATTGACGACCTCGGACTTGTACGTGGGCAATGCGAGATTATCGAGAAGATTGACGAGGGTCGAAACGAAACAAGGGTATATGGCTACAGAGACACTCAAAAATCGTCAGTGGTGAAAATGAACATTCTGCTAGAGGTAGTGAAGACTCCAGAGCTTGCGAGAAGGCTTTACTGTGGCAAGGTCTGGACAGACGATGCACTAAAATTCACCAAGAACTACTACGAAGAACAAAATTAACTAATTCATATCGAGCCTACTCCCGTCATTATATGGTATACTGTATTCAATGATTACAACCACTAATGACGGGAGTTATTTTATGAAGTTGCCAAGATTTTTAGCAAATAGCTATCTAACCGATGCAGATAGTTCCGAATTTGATTATGACGATTCTGACTTTTTCCATTCAAATCCAGACGATTACGTAGAACATTTCAAAGTAATCTTCAATGACTACAATACCAATGTTGTAGAAATTAAAGATGTGTCTACCAATAAAGTTTATACGTTTACCAAGTATACGTTTGAAATGGGTAGCTACATGGAGGAAGATGTTTTAGAATATACATACGGCGGCTATCAAGAAGGCAAATATTTCGAGTTTGATGAGGACACGCGAAAATATACCGAAATTGAACCATTCAAATATTTTAATGAGTTCGCAGAGAAATACATCGAGTCTGGCAAAAATGACTTCTTGTATCTAACTGACGGATTTGAGGACTTAAACCTACTCATTCCAGAGTGTGCCGAAGACCGAGCCACTAATTTAGAGACGATTGAGGACGTAACTGAGTTTATGAAGTCGCTTGGATATGAAAGACTTGGAGTGTAAGCAGTATGGAACATAATCAAGATTTGACAGTCGCTTATGTAACCGTAAAGGTAAACGGTGGTGTAAACGTACTGAGGAATATCTTTCATTTCAATAGTGAAGCCATCGAAGATGCGTTTAGGAATGAATTTAATGATATGGCGCGGTTAACGGATTTCGTAGCCGTCAGTGCCGCTCAAATAGGTGCTAGTATTAGTTATGCTGATGAGCGTGCAGTTTTAACGCTGGGTCTTGTACTCGATATCGAGTGCGATGAATCAAGTAATAATTTTGATTATGCAAAATCATTATTGAGCATCGTATATCCAGAGCAGTTTGTTAAGGAACTTAGCTAGGCAACGACGATTGAATCGCTTGTCCCCTATGTCGCCACAAAAGCGATTCACGACTTAGCCGAAGGCGATGAGTCTATCGACTATGAGGGTATCGAAGTTGATGTCGATGTTGAGCTGGCAGAATAATGAGAATTGGAGATACTATGATAATCTACGATAATAATTTATTGTTCTCAGTTTTATTTGAGCGTTACTTCTCACCACAGGATGCAGAAACACTACTCGGCTTTAAGCCAAAGAATGGGAGACATGTGTGCATTTCAGACACATGCGTTTCTGACCACCATAGAGGTGAACAATCTATTGACGCCGTCGAGCGTACATTCGGGACATACGTATTAAACAAACTTGCTGGTGCAGTTAATGATGGCGACAGAATCCAGATGCTCCGACCAAGACTTGACACAAACATTTCCGATGGAAACGATAAAGATGGGTTTATGCTCGAATTTACATTCTTCGTAGTTATTGAGTGTACGGAGCAAGATGTTAATGATGGGCACATTTTTAGAAAACTCGTCAAATCGCTCCCAGCAGGATGGCAGATTATATAAAAACAGTAGATTGGACGTATATGGACGTTATTGATGGTTGCGCACCATTTGTGCTCACTATGACGCTTGAATACTCGCCAGATGACACAGAATCATTACTTGGATTCAAGCCGCAAAACGGAACCAACTATTACAGTTTATATGACTTCTCAGACAAGCGTTGTTATTACAACATTATGCGCTGCATGGGAACACTTATAGTAAACATACTCACTGGGTCAATTATTGACGGCGGTTTTGAAATTGAGAAACCAACCCTTATGTCTGCTACAGTAAGCGGAAAGAACGAAACATCGTTTGTGGTCGAGCTTGAGTTCACGCTGTTTGTCAATGGTATGAATTCAAACAATGATGTTGATAAAGTACACAACAAGCTCGTGGCGGCTTGTCCAGATAACTGGGAAATTAAGTAGATTGATTGAGAGGTATTAACTATGAGCAATGAGAGAACTGTTTATTTTCAAACAATTGTTAGACTCGGAGTTGCCTGCACTGGTGGCAGGCTTAGGGAGTTAATCGGATTTATACCAACGGAGGAACAATGTGAGTCATTGTCCTTAAAGGAATTGAGAACGACGGATGTTAAAAGGAATGAGAGCCGTTACATTGACGACATTACATATTATTTGAGACAAATCAACGCCGATTATCCAGAAATAATCTTTGACGAACCATTGCTTGTTTATCTCGGTGTTGAATATTATGATGAAAATGACTTTACAATGGTGTTTGAGTTTGGGGTCAGTGGTACCTACACCACAAATGATGAGAACCTATCTGATACCGAAATCAGAAAGATGATTGATGACCTCGTGTTTGAGCGCTGCGAGGTACATCTACATTAAACGAAGCATCTATTAAGAAGTTGATAAGTTCATGAACGCTAAAGATACTATTGATATTCAAGTTAGTTTCGGTATGGATTTAAAAGCAGATGACGTGTTGCAATTGCTTGGAGTCGTACCAAAAGACGGTCTATGTGAATTTGGTCTATACGATATTCCAAATAGAGACTTATTTCACAATATAGAACACACGTTCGGTACATATGTTAAAAGTGTGTTAACTAGGGGTATTGGTGATTGCTGGGGATTGGATATTAACAAACCAGTTCTGGATGGAATCGAAACTCATGGCTCATATAAGACGTTCTTTTACGTAAGCCCATTGTTTACCGTAACTCTTACATTTAACTCAATTGATGCCGCCGAGAAGTTTAGTGATGACGACCTAAAACTTGTGATTGCTGAGATTGCAAAATCTTTACCAAGCAACATGTTAATTGGAGCAGTCGCTGTAAACAAAAGTTAAGTCTGACGAAAGGTTTTAACCAATGACTGATAAAAAAAACGAATTACAAAGTCCACTTGTCTTTAACTTTGCTGTTTCTAAGGTAATAGGCGCGGACGCAAGTGTTGTTAAAAGATTTTGCAACTACATGAGCACCAAAGAGCGAGCACATTATTTAAACACGTTTAAGAGAAACGGCAAAACTATTGCAGAAACCATTGCAATAGATATGCAAGACATCCTAAAGGAAAAATTTAATTGTGTAGTTTACGAACCAATGTTAGTTGACATAGTTGAAATCAATGAAAAAGAGTGTACATTTACACCAGAATTTTTAGTAGATGTTGAATATCATTTTGATGAATCGGAAAACATTGAGCCAAGTAAAGTACGCGAGGACTTGAAAAACGTACTGAGAAAAGGCTTCAGGTCTGATTGGATGATTGATTAGACCACTAAAATAAACCGCTAGGTGTATAACCTGGCGGTTTATTTGTGTAGATATTGTGTTAACGCGTCCACGAAAAAAAATCCTTTCACGACCATGCTAAAATTGCATAAACGAATAAAAACGGAAAGGATTTCTGATGAACAAGAATATCAAGCGAAACAAATACTATGTTGACGAGCAAACTAACACGGTGACTTTCAAAACTAGAAGTGCGTGCGGAACCGCCGTTTCGAAATTTGTTGCCGATGTTGATGACCTTGATATTTTAGCGAGTACTACGTGGAATAAGACTACAGGCGCAAATAGTAAAGGTGTTCTTATTTATGGGTCAAACGGCGAGTCTATATTGCAAACTATTGGCAGTAAATATGTTTATGCAACCAACGGACGTAAGGTATTCTTAGCTAGAATAAACCAAAACACATTAAACTATTGTAAAACAAATTTAATTTGCAACAATAAAGAGTCTAACATGATGTTTGGCAAGTTATCGCGCACTAAACCATCACAAAATAATAGTACAAAATTTCTCCACACGGAGTACACTCCCGTTCACGGCGGTGTGTACGTCGCATCCATCAGTACGAAACTTAAAGGCGTGCTCGCTAAAAAAGTTACTAGAAGTTTCAGCGTTTCAAAATATTCTCATGCCAAAGAACGCACAATCTATGCAGCATATCTCTTTGAGAAACAATTTTATGGGGATGATTTCCCCGAAGAAGAATACGCCCATAAGGAAGAAACATTTAAGGTACTCGACAAGGTTGAGCGCGCCGAGGTTGAAGACGCAATTGTTGAGCATCTTGAAAAACTCAGACTAGCGCGTAAGAAGATTGATAACTATTATCAGTCTCAAACACTTGCAACGAAACTTGCAAGTGGTGAAGTAATTATAAGACCAGATTGGAAAACTGACAACACGGAAGAATCGGATGACATGCCCGTCAACAGTGAGCCAGAACCAGAATTGGAGTCGGAGTGTGATACCAAAGATTACACCATTAAGTGTAGTAAGAGATTACTAACTGCCACTTATAAAAAGCAGGGCGGTAATCAATTTATACACGTATATCGCAGAATCCATGGAAGTCGTTCAATGTGGTCAGTGCTTGCATCGTTACCTAAGTACAGAACTGCCTTTACTATTGATTTATCAGATAGAAAGTACACAAATGCAAAAGCAATGGCAGTATATGCAGCATATCTGTTTGAAAAGTTAGCATACGGAGATAGTTTCCCAAAGACTGAATACAATCGTAAGCTAGATGTTATTAAAACTCTATCTACGGAAGATATCGAGTTTGTAAATGAAATGGTTGCGCCGAAACTGGAAAAGGTTTATACTATTCTAAAAGAACTTGCATCGGATAAGCCTGCTGAATCTAATGAACCTTTGATTGATTATGAGATTGGGCGGTCTAAAGACGCGGTATTTGAGCAGATTAAACAGACGCCATTAAAAGATGATGCTCTTGAAACCGCTGCCGTGGACGACGAACTTTTTTGCTGAGCGTTTTAAGCGTATTGAGATTCCAGAACGTAACAAACTAGCGATTCAGCAAGCAATCGCAGAAATGAAACAGAAGCCTAGCTTATTCCAGCGCATTAAAAACTGGTTTGCTAACTAGAAATTAGATTTGAAAGGATTGAAAGTTTGACCACTAAAAGCAGACTCCTCCGTTCTATAGGAGCCACCCTTAATCAATCGGAGAGAGAGAGACGATTACTACGCAACTGAACCAAAAGCTACGGAATTGCTCCTAGATTTAGAGAAATTCGACTCTAATATATTGGAACCGTGTTGCGGCGAAGGTCACATGTCTGAGGTGTTAAAGCAAGCTGGTTACAATGTAACCTCGTCGGACTTAATCGACCGTGGATATAGCGAGGTTAAATCACTCTTTGATTATGAACATTTTAACGGAGATATCATCACTAATCCGCCATACAAACTTGCGCTAGATTGCGTAAAGAAATCTCTTGACCTCGTCGATGATGGTCACAAGGTCGCGATGTTCTTGAAGATTCAATTCCTTGAAAGTAAGGCAAGACGCGAGTTCTTTGAACAATGCCCGCCAAAAGTTGTGTACGTTGCAAGTAGTAGATTGACGTGCGCAAAGAATGGAGACTTTAACCAGTACAAAGGCGCAGCAATGTCATTTTGCTGGTTTATATGGGAAAAAGGCTACAAAGGCGATACAATCCTTAAATGGTTTAACTAATAAAATACCCACCTCAATTGAGGTGGGTATTTTGCTTTACAGTGACTACTCCTTAATGAATTGCAGCTTCACTTGATATTGACGAGAGTAATCATCGCGTGGATAAACCTTCAAAACATCGTAAGTACAAACGCCGTTTGAGTCCTCGCTAACAAAAGTGTACGTATCGAGTTTATTTGTGAACTTGCCGCCAGACTTAATACTCACGAGATTGTTGATAATCTCAGAATCATCATCAAATAAATACTCGCTATGAATTTCATCATCGCCGTAATCGCCAATTTGCGTAAAGTATGCAAGCGGATTAGCAATCGATTCTAGCACACCAATAATTCTGTTTCGGATATACTCTCCACTCTCGCGTACCCACGTCTCATCATCTGGAACGTTATCTCCCCATCCGTGGATATCGTAGCCTTTGGAGTCAGCAAATGCTTCGCTCTCACCATCTGTAAAAATAAAAGCCATCTTCTTAGTATCAACACAGGTAATTGCACGCTGGTATTCGTGGTCTAAATATTGACCGTATCTATATGTATGACCCTGGAAATTAAACTCGTATGAGCACCAATCATAGTTCTCAGAAATCATTTCAAAGCTGGGGTCATCCATAACCACAGAAAGCGCAATGGAATCCTCAATATAATCAAGACTTTCTGTATCGAGACTTCGCTCAACCTTAGATAACTTAGTAATTACGTAAACGAAATGTTCAGTTTCAACAACTGCAAATAGCTGCTCGTTACGACCAATGAATAGTGTGTAATTAGCACTGTTAATCTCTAGGTGTAATGTAACACCATCGCGCGCGAACAACTCTTTAAAAGTTTGACAATCGGCTTTGAACGGAGTCATATCGTGACAAATCATGCGCTCAGTTGCGAACTAGGTTCTGTACGGCAAAACGTCTTGAAACGCTGGATTGCAGAGGTCAATAACTGAGTGAATATGAGAATTGTCGTAACTTGAAATAATATACATGTGACACTTGTAAATAAATTTGTTGGAGTAATCAGCTAACTCATCAAGCGTCGAAAAGTGTACAAAGTTATTTCCGTTCTTAGCGACACTAAAAATGTCAAAGTGCTCGTAGTACTTATCGTCAATGTTCATATAAGCATCATAGCCAAAAGGAGTTTTGATTGCGTTAATAAGCATACCGTACTCATTAATGTAGGCAAACGTGTCTCCCTGTGGAAATAGCTTGTGGCGTACACCAATCTTAGTAAGTCCTTTTACATTGGTCATAGTTAATCTCCTTTTCTGGACGCAATGTTTTTGTAACTATAGTATATAGTCGCAACGCTTCAAAAGCTAGAGTTTATCATAAGAATGTTGATGCGTCACAAAACCTATACAACTAAAAATAGTTCTTGCAATTACTAGATTCGCCAAGTAAAATAATAATAACAAACAGCGAAAGGAAGTTATTATGGCAACTAAAACTACCTGCATTAAAGGCGCTTACCTCGACAGGCGACTCGTAGAAGAAGACGAGGAAGAACTCATGGCTGCACAGCGCATGGCAGCGCAAGGCGACGACCGTGCTCTCGAACTATACGCTGAAAGAGTTGCATCTCGAAATTGCGAATATATCGAGCACAACAATTATGACGACGAGTACAATTACGACGTCATGGATTACTATGATGACGAGGACTAACAGAAAGGATATAACTATGGCCAACACCGACCTAGTAGAATTCAAAACAATTTACCCAGACATCGAGCGCTATCTTGCAGAAGATTGTTATGTTCCAAACGAGGTGCGAGATTCCAGAACAGGAATTTCATGCATTCAGGTTCCTGCAAACACGATGGTCACAGAAATTGTCAAGACTGATAAGATGGCTGCGGTAATCGTGCCAGACAGTAGGATTGTCGTATTTATGTGGTACGACAATGACGATGGTGACAATCCAGACATGCACGTACTCAATATGAAATATTTCGATGCAACCGATAACAATATCGAGTTCGCAAAGAAATACGCACTTGGCACTGCGGTTAGAGGTGTTGACCATATCGATGCTTTTGACCCAGAGAAAGACGCTCGTCAATTCGCACAGCTTATGAGTCTTTGCAACGGTCTTGTCATTAGAGATTAAACTAGCGAAAGGAACCCCTCATGCCCACCATAACATTCACTAAACTTATCGGCACAAACTATCATGAACACTTTGTTAACATAAACATGATTGTAGACATTGACAAGCATTATTGCCTAGTTACATTAGCAAACAATGATGAAGCACTCTCTATTACTAAAGAGAGTTTAATTAAACTACTTTCCCTTATTGGATGTGAGTAAACAATGCCAACCGAACACTTCATAAAACTAACCGAACAAACGTTCGGCGAAATCATCATTAACACATCCGCCATTACGTTTATTGCCATTGACGAGTACAAAATCTGTGTACGTAACACCGACATTCACGGAAACGGCATGCTCCAGCTAACAAAAGAGAGCATGACTAAGCTACTTCACTGTATTGATTACGACTAAGAAAAGGAACCTTGCGATTACCATGACCTACTACAACCTCCACCACACACATCATAAGCGCGAATCCTGGATTA